>ENA-ORXM01000470-ORXM01000470.1-marine-metagenome-genome-assembly--contig:-NODE-470-length-71644-cov-4.728869_pt1 | contig 71644 bp, 65 predicted proteins | sample MGYA00237867_ERZ511480 | MGnify/ENA primary metagenome ERZ511480 (study PRJEB26309, sample SAMN06266103) | marine metagenome | isolation source: Algal blade | place: United Kingdom:Sidmouth, United...
TTACGCCAATAGATGTTGTGCTCCTTTATGCTGCCCTTATGTGTTTCGTTTATTTTTTAAAATTTAAGTTTAAAGAAGCAATCTATTTTGCACTTATAATCTTAATCGTCCAATCTACAGTCCATCATATTTATCGCAATAACAATTTAAATAAATCTCAGTTGATTGTTTACGACTTCTACAAAAGCTTTCACTTAGACATTTTCTCTAAAGGCACTTATGCCAGTATTTCTGATGTAGAAAATAATCCAAAAAACATTGCTTACAATTGTGAGAATTATAGAATGCACAGACAAGCAAATAAGCAATTATCATTAAATGACTTTGGCATAAAAGAACAAGATGGTGTATTTGCCATAGGACAAAAAATAGTTTCTGTAAATCCAACTTTTGATAAGTCAGGTCTCGACCCCAATATTGAAATTGACATTTATGTTGCACATACAAAAAATATCAACTATTTAAAATCAATTCTAAAATTCAATAATATAAAAAAAATAATAATTCCCTCCTATCTCTATAAAAAGCAGGAGTTAATTTCTTTAATAGAAGAGCATCAGATTTCTTACCATGACATGGATAGTGACGGCGCTTATATAACGGACATATATGAATAATGACTTTAAAAAAATATTATTTACAAAACCAGAAAGAAATGGTCTGCTAATTTTACTGTGCCTTCTTATGCTGTCCTATGCTTATATGATAATCGACAAGCCCACGTTCAATAAACTGGAATCAGAGCTCAATCTTGCAACTTTACTCAACCAAAAGAAAGCTATTAAAAAAGCAAAGCCTCTAAACGCATCACCATCAAAGAAAGCATACATTAAAAAAGAAAACTCAGCACAAACATCATCAAAGGGTTACAAAAGTTTCAAAAAAAAGACAGCGGCTTTGGATTCATCCAATAAAATAATAGAAACTTCTCCAGTTACATATCAAAGTTTTGATCCAAATGAGGTTGACAGTTTTATTTTAGTCCAAATGAATTTCTCTGCTTTCGCCATCAAGAATCTCATGTCATATCGGCGAAAGGGGGGCCAATTATATAACTGTGAAGACTTATTGAAAATATATGGTATTGAAGAAACGGATCTTAAAAGAGTACAAGACTTTTGCACAATAAGAAAGGTACAGGGCGCAAGCACAAAGAATCTTTCTAAAATAAATATAAATACAGCTGATACGAGTGAATTAAAAAATTTAGTAGGCATTGGATCAAAGTTAGCCTCAAGGATTATCCGTTACAGAAACAATATTGGCGGTTTTATAAATTCTGAGCAATTAATGGAAGTATATGGCGTCCAAGCTGAAGTCATTGAAAAAAATGCTTCAAGAATATTTACCGATGGCGCCATCAACAAATTAAATATCAATACATCTGACTACAAAACAATGTCTCATCATTTCTATTTTGATCCCAAAACGACGAAAGCCGTTTTGAAATACAGAAAACAACATGGCCCATTTAACAATATTGAGGAGCTCAAAAATATTATTAGTTTGCCTGATTCCACTTATTTAAAAATAGAACCTTACTGTGGCTTATGATGTTAGCTTTATAGTATTAAATTTGAGGTATAATCGAACTGAAACTTGAATAATTTAAAATTTCTTAATAAATATTTAGCGAAGTACAAATTGCGTCTGCTTCTAGGTACTCTCTTTGTCGCTTTGGCCAATTACTTTCAGGTTCTTGTTCCCAAAGTCATTGGAGATGCATTGGATTATATCCAAAATAATATAACGGTATTACAAGAGAATGAAGGCACAAATAGCTTCTTTGATTTATTTGGTTCAGAGGTCTTAAAGTTTTCAGGAATTGTTATAGGATTTGCTTTACTCAATGGTTTTTTCATGTACTGCATGAGAAAAACCATTATTGTCATGTCTAGGTTAATAGAATATGATATTCGTAAAGAAATTTACATGCACTACCAAACGATGGATCTAGCATTTTTTAAGAAAAACAAAATAGGAGATTTAATGTCAAGAATCTCAGAGGATGTCGGAAAGGTCCGAATGTATCTGGGTCCTGCTATTATGTACGGGATTAGAGTGGCATTACTCTTTTCATTTGTGATTTATGCCATGATTAGTGAAAATCCTACATTGGCATTGTATTCACTACTACCCCTTCCGATCCTTTCCATTTCCATATACTATGTAAGCAGTATCATACATAAGCGTACAGATATGATTCAGCGACAAGTTGCTAAATTAAATAGTACCTCTCAAGAAGTCTATTCTGGCATTAGTATAGTCAAGTCTTACGTCAAAGAAAATCAGTTTTTGAAATTTTTTGAAAAGCAAAGTGAAGATTACAAACAAAAATCCTTAGATCTTTCCAAAGTTAACGCACTATTTTTTCCATTAATGATTTTACTTGTTGGTATCAGTAACCTTTTGATGTTAGCTGTTGGTGGTAAACTTTACGCTCAAGGCGAAATCACAATGGGTACAATTGCTCAATTTGTAATTTATATTCAATATTTAACTTGGCCTATAACTTCTATTGGATGGATTGCATCTATTGTTAATCAAGCAGACGCTTCTCAACAGAGAATAAATACAATTTTAAACACTAAAGCTGAAATCGTTAATATCAGCGATGCCACAAAGGCCCTCAAAGGTCAAATAGGTTTTAAAAATGTTTCTTTCACATATCCGGATACAGGTATAGAGGCATTACATAATGTAAGCTTTGACCTAAAGCATGGAGAAAAAATGGCTATTGTTGGACGAACAGCAGCGGGTAAGAGTACAATTGCCGATCTTATTTTAAGGTTTTATGATGTCACAACTGGTGAAATTGAAATTGATGGAGAAAACATTAAGCAATTAAATCTATTTAACCTTAGAAAAAAAATAGGCTATGTGCCCCAATCTGTTTTTCTATTTTCAGATACTGTAGAAAATAATATCAGATTTGGCAAACAAGATGCAAAATTCGAGGAGATTAAATCTTTTGCGCATAAAGCAGCAGTTGGAAAGGATATTGAAGGGTTTCAAGAACAATATGAGACTTTTGTAGGTGAAAGAGGTGTAACGCTTTCTGGAGGTCAAAAACAACGTCTATCCATTGCGCGAGCTTTGATTAAAGAACCGGATATTATCATATTCGATGACTGCCTAAGTGCAATAGATGCCAATACTGAACATGAAATATTAGGCTTCCTTAATGAATCACTGGTGAACAAAACAGCGATCTTTATTACCCATAGAATATCTAGCTTATTACAATTTGACAAGATTTTAGTTTTGGATAATGGGCGCATTGAAGAGATAGGAAATCATGATGAGTTGATTGATTCTGGAGGTTATTATAGCCAGATTGTTAAAAAACAATTCAACAATTAGCCATTTAAGTATAAAAGTTGTGTGTTAAATTCAGTTAAATCATTGATTTTTAAGGAAAAAAACTATTTTTACTAGTAATAAAACATTTGATATAGTGGAAAATGACAAAAAGTTCGAGAGCGTATATTCTTCAAAGGTAAGAGCTGGTAAAAGAAGAACGTATTTCTTTGATGTAAGACAGACTAAAGGAGAAGATTATTACATCACTATTACTGAAAGCACAAAGCGCTTTGATGGTAATGGATATGAACGACACAAAATCTTTTTGTATAAAGAAGATTTTAATCGTTTCATGAATAATCTTAACGAAACTGTTGATCATGTAAAGACAGAATTGATGCCTGATTTCGATTATGAACTCTACGAAAGAAGACAGCAAGAATGGGAAGAAAAACTAGCGCAAGAAAAAGCGGCTGAAGAAGCTGGTGAAACAATAGTGCCAGCAACTGATTCTACAGAAGCAGAAACGGAAACTGAAAAGACTGTTGAGCCAACAGAACCTTCAGAACCTGCTGCTGAAGCTGAAGCTGGCGATGACACCTCTTCAGACGACGACTTGAGTTGGTAATAAAGTAGGGCAACGCATTAGTTTTTTTTCTGCAAAAGCACCCTAATTGACAACGCATACATCTTTATGTAAAGAAGATGTTATGCGAAAATCAAAAAAAAATTAGTTTTTGTTTCTTCAGGCTCAATGGCTGATATAGCCTTTTTACTATTAATTTTTTTCATGGTAGCAACCACGCTTTAAAAAGAAGCAAGCATTTCCATGAAACTCTCCCCTCCTTATATTGGTAAGGTCCCTAATAACAAAGGACTTTCGATACTTATAAATGCTTAAAATAAATTTCTAGTTGAAAAGTATCAGACCAGCTATGTCTCAATTAGAGCAAACAATAGAAAAACATCTTTATCATATAATAATTAAATGTAAAATCCTTATGTCAATATTCAGATGTATCCGCAATCTGATTACAAATAAATGTATTGGCCGCTGTTAAGAGAAGCATACAAACTACCAAGCTTATAAAAGCCAAAGAACTCTTTGAAAAGATAGCTGAAGCTTTAACCACAGAAGAATTCCACCACATCGACAAACTCTTTATTGTAAAAATCAGTGAGTCACAAATCGAAAAATTATGATTAAGAAAAATAAACGCACATAGCCTGAGATTTAACACAACCGCACTGCCAGATATAGTTTTAATGCTGCTACTTTTCTTAATGGTTGTGACTGTAATAAGAAAAGATATTGACAGTCAGAAAACAAAGCTACCGCAAGTTTCTCATTCTGACCTCCTAGGAGGTGATAAATCTACATTCATTTATCTTTAAAATTTAACGAAGGCATTATTGTATAAGGCCTTGGAAAAGGTGAATTTTCAAATCTAGATCAATTTAAAGAGCTATTAACCGTTCTAACTAATTAAAAAAAGATCTATAGTGTTAGCGCAAAATTGAGCATTCAGGAAAATTTCTCAATAGTAAGTGTAAATATCATGAAACTTATTCTACAAGACTTGGAATTATTTGACATAGAATACCTTATCGATGAAAATTCCTAAACCATTCCTTTTTTAACTTGGCATTTTTATTGTCCTATTAATGAGAATGAATTGCTTAACTTGTAAAAAAATAACGATATAATGGAATTACCAAAAGTTGCGGGGACAGCGCCAATAAAAGTCGCTTTAGAAGAAGGAAAAACCTATGCTTGGTGCAGTTGTGGGCTAAGTGCTAAACAACCATTCTGTGATGGCTCGCATAGAGGCACCTCATTTACACCATCAAAGTTTGTAGCTGAAGCTAGCAAAGATGTCTTTCTGTGCACCTGTAAGCAAACAGCAAACCCTGGCTTTTGTGACGGTATGCACAAAAGTATTTCTGAGTAAATTAAAAAAAATTATCGAACTCACTATCTCCGATGCAGAGCATTCGGGTTATCGGGTTGTTCATGTTTGATGTAAAGGTTGAAAATATATAGTCTTACCGCATTTAGGAGGATAAAAAATTTAGTGCCTCCGAGACAGAGCCATTGTAAATTTTTATTATTAAATATTTATAGACATGTTCCTGTCTAGGAGAATATCTTTCAGCTCTTTGAGCACTTTATATTCTTCTGGCAATACTTTTTTAAAGGCTTCTTTAATTGTAAAGTAAGCACCTTGTTCGAGTTGAGGTATGGATTGTTTTATCTTCGACTTTATTAATTTGGCGTCATGCTTTATCAAACCTCTGACAGAGGGAATATCATGCCAATCTGCCTCAATGGCTATGGTGGAAATATTATTTCCTTCTCCATCAACTAGATCTTCTAACTCAATGGCAGAATTCGCCTCAATCTTTTGCATGTGGACACCTGGGATATTCCAAATATTAGGATCATTCTTCATATTATGAGAGACCAATAAAATTTCAAGACCTTTTTCATGTATCCTGTATAAAACAATCCGTGCATTGTCTAAAACACTCATACCCTATTAAATTATGTTTAAACATACAAATTAAGCAAAGTAATTTGCACCCTACTATATTTTAGAGTAATAATTAATTTAAGCTATCAAGAGAGTTAAAGTAATTATATCTTTTTGAGCTTAGATTTCTTTTTTATTTTGCTGTTATTGTTCTTATCATCCATCTCATCACTTGGCATCATTTCCTCAAAGCCTTCAAAATCAAAATCTAATCCTTCAAACATTTTCTCCAATTCCGACATATCAATTTGCTCAAACATTTTCATGCTTTCTTCCATTAATTGGCCAAAGTTTTCCATATCCAAATCATTGGGCATAGACTCTCCAAATTGTTGGAACAAATCCTCTCCAAACAATTCATCTAAAGAAATACTTCCCAAGCTGTCAAGATTATCAAAATTCATACCTTCCATCGAGCCGCCAAATAAGTTACTGAAATCTTGGCTGAAAAATTTTTCAAAATCTAAAGTGTCCAACATATTTTGAAATTCAGACATGGCATCCCCCATCTGCTCTTGCATTTCTTTCGTATCAATATTATCTGATTTTCTTTGAGCACTTACGTTTATTGAAAACGCCATAACAAACAATAAAACAATTACAATCTGTTTCATAAATTTAACTTAGGTTTTAATAGAATATAGTAAAGTGTCATAATGACCACATTATCATCAATATTATTTTTAAAATCATGAAATAGCGAAAATACTCTCTCAGAATTATTTGTATTATTCACTATGTTCAAATTGAGATGAGCTAAATCATTGCCCATACTTTTAATGACCTTTGTATTTCCACTTTCTTCACTCACCAGCTCACACATAATACTTTTGCCATCTAATGATAATAATTTTTCTTTTCTGTTTATCGTTCCAATAGCCTCATCATTTATGAAAACTTTAGTTTTTTCACCATCAAAAAGCAATTCATAGGCTTTCTTTTGAGACTTAATAACCAACAATTCCTGATTTTCACTTTTATAAGATTTTAAGGCAAAAGCGAATATGGGCTCTTGATAAATGGTAGACAACAAGCCTTTGTTAAAGCCAGAAATACCTTTCCTGATTTTTTTGGATATGGGATTATTAGACAGTAATTTAAACTCTTCCGCCTCTAGAGGAATCAAACTTTCTAAAAGATCTGATAGTTCATTTTGGAGAGATTCCGAATCTCTTTGCATCATTCTCTTGACAGAATTACTGCCTAATAAAAAGGAAACGGCTTGGTAAACTATAAAGAAGAAACCAAAGAAAATGAGGGTAGCAAATAATAAAAATCTAATCACACTTACTTTTTAAGTTAAAAAAATGGCTTATAAGAATTAACTTACAAGCCATGATAGGGGTATTTATACTTTAAAATCAGTTTTTTATACGAATCTTAGCCTAAGTAGGACTTAAGTGCGTTTTTATTAACTGACTTTCTTAATCTTCTTAATGCACGTTCTTTTATCTGTCTCACTCTTTCTCTTGTCAAACCATAAAGCTCTCCAATTTCCTCCAGTGTTAAAGACTTATGACCATTGAGACCATAGTATGCCGAAAGAACTTCTATTTCTCTAGAAGACAAAAGTGATAGTCCAAATTTTACCTCATCTTTTAAAGACTCTTCCATCAACAATAGATCTGGTAAAGTCTGATCCGAAGATTCGTAAAGATCTAACATTGTAGCATCTCCTTCGTCTCCTCCAACAGGCGCATCCATTGACAAGTGTCTTCCGCCACCTTGAAGTACATTTCTGATATCATTCACTTTCATCTCTAAAAGTTCTGCCAATTCTTCGTGCGATGGGTTTCTTTCAAATTCCTGAACGAAAGAAACAAATGCTTCATTGACTTTAGAGTAAGAGCTCACTTTATTAAGAGGCAACCTTACCATTCTAGAGTATTCTACTATGGACTGAAGTATAGATTGTCTGATCCACCATACAGCATATGATATAAATTTAAATCCTCTCGTTTCATCAAATCTTTTGGCGGCTTTCATCAAACCCACATTCCCTTCATTGATCAAATCACTTAGAGAAAGACCTTGATTTTGATATTGTTTTGCTACAGAAACTACAAATCTCAAATTGGCTTGAGTCATTCTTTCTAAAGCAGACATATCGCCTTCTCTAATTCTTTTGGCCAAATCAGCTTCTTCCTGAGGTGTTAACATCTCAATTTTAGAAATATCGTTTAGATATTTATCTAAAGCTAGACTCTCTCTGCTTGTAATTTTGTTTGTTATTTTTAGCTGTCTCATCTTCTATCTTAAATTAAAATTTCCAAGTACTTGACTTTTATGTCAAAATACATTAAACCATTACTAGTATTTACAAGTATCTAACCAATTAAGTTCAAGAATGGTCAGGTTTTTTACCAATTTGTAAAAAAATGGATTAAATAAAATTCAGGTGGGTTAGTATAAGAAGCCTAAAAATAGCACGAAAGATTATCATATTAAAAAAATGTCTCAACTGTTTCCAGCTGAGACATTGATTTTTATGAATTTTATATCTAATTTACTTTGTTATCCTTCTTTTTGTGGTCCTTTATCTCTAGGATTTGGTAAAAGGACTTTTCTAGATAATCTGTATTTGCCTGATTTTGGATCAATTCCCACTAATTTAACTTTTACTGGGTCTCCTACTTTAAATACTTCACTCACATCATTGATACGTGTGTGAGATATTTCAGATACGTGTAACAATCCACTCTTACCTTTGAAATCAACAAAGACGCCGTAAGTTTGAACAGAAGCAACTACTGCCTCATACTCATCACCTACAGATGGTTCGAAAGCGATATCCTCTATAGCCGCTCTTGCTGCATCCAGAGAATCTTTATCATTAGATGAAATAGAGACAATACCTTTGTCATCAACTTCCTCAATATTTATCACTGTACCCGTTCTAGCTTGTAATTCTTGAATTACTTTTCCACCAGGTCCGATAACCGCTCCAATAAAGCTCTTATCAATCTTCAACTCAACAATTCTAGGCGCATGTGGCTTGAAATCTCCAGCAGGAGAAGAAATTGTTTTACTCATTTCTCCCAGAATGTGAATTCTTCCTTCTTTGGCTTGTAACAATGCTTTTTCCATCGTAGAATAAGGCAAGCCATCGATTTTGATATCCATCTGACAAGCTGTGATTCCTTTTTCTGTACCCGTGACTTTAAAGTCCATATCTCCCAAAGCATCCTCATCTCCTAAGATGTCAGAAAGAATTGCCATCTTATCTCCTTCTGCAATCATACCCATGGCTATACCAGATACTGGAGCAGTAATACCAATTCCACCATCCATTAATGCCAATGAACCTGCACAAACCGTAGCCATTGATGACGAGCCATTTGATTCCAAAATATCAGAAACCAATCTTATTGTGTAAGGCATATCATCAGGAATAACTTGTTGTAAAGCTCTTGACGCTAAATTGGCGTGTCCAACTTCTCTTCTACCAGGCCCTCTCATAGGCTTTGTCTCTCCTACTGATAATGCAGGGAAATTGTAATGCAGGATAAACTTTTCGAAATAGTTTTCCAAAGCATTGTCAACCATTTTCTTATCCAACTTTGAACCTAAGGTCAAAGAAGTTAATGCTTGAGTTTCACCTCTATTAAATATAGCAGATCCGTGTGCAGAAGGTAAATAATCTATTTCTGTCCAAATAGGTCTCACCTCATCAAACTTTCTACCGTCCAATCTTACCCCTTCATCAAGGACCATTTGTCTAATCGTTTCTTTTTGGATTTTGCCAAAGTACTTTCCTATTTTTTTACCTTTCTCTTCAATATACTCCTCTCCTTTCTCTTCTAATATTGCTTCTTGGAAAGCTTCCTTTACGGCTTTCAATCCTTCTTTACGCTTTTTCTTGTCTAATGCAGCCTTCGCAACTTCTAATACTGGATCAACAATTTTACTTTTGATATAATCTTTAAGTTCTGTATCTTCTTCTTCAACAGCAATTTCTCTTTTGATTAATGCGGCATCTCCCACTTTGTTAGCCAAATCAATTTGTGCTTGACACTGAACTTTAATCGCTTCGTGCCCTACTTTGATAGCTTCTATCAACTCAGACTCCTGTACCTCTTTACCTTCACCTTCAACCATCATGACATTTTCCATGGTTGCCGCTACTATAATATCCAAAGAAGCATTTGCCAATGCTGACTTAGCTGGATTAACTACATACTCTCCATCTATCTTACAAACACGCACTTCTGATAAAGGACCATCCCAAGGAATGTCCGAAACCAAAATAGCTGCAGAAGCAGCTAAAGCGGTGTAAGCATCAGGCAATCTGTCTGTTTCACCTGAAATAAGATTTATAATGACTTGCGTATCAAACATGTACCCGTCAGGGAACAAAGGTCTGATGGCTCTATCAACAAGCCTAGATGTCAAGATTTCATAATCTGACAATCGAGTTTCTCTTCTAAAGAAGTTGCCAGGGATACGACCTACTGCCGCAAATTTCTCTTGATAATCTACAGAAAGAGGAAAGAATCCAACACCTTCTCGCAGTTCGTAATTAGATACGACTGAGCAAAAGAGCATTGTTTTTCCAATTTTGACGACTACAGATCCGTGGGCTTGAGTGGCTAATTTTCCAGTTTCGATAGTAACTTCTTCACCATTGGGAAGGTTAAAAGAAGTTGAGATAGGTGTTTGTTTACCCATATTATATTTATATATATATTGTGATGTCAGCGCTATCGAGCAGCACTGGCTTACCAAAAAATAATTATCATTTCCGCGATCAGAAAGCCGGTAAGCTTACTTTCTTATTTTTAGTTTTTCTATGATCTCTCTGTATCTAGTGATATCTTTTCTCATTAGATAATTAAGCAGTCTTTTTCTTTTACCTACGAGGGTTAAAAGTGCTCTTCGAGAGGCGTGGTCTTTCTTATTAGTTTTGAGATGCTCTGACAGTCCTGCTATTCTGAATGTGAATAAAGCGACTTGTCCTTCGATTGAGCCAGAGTTTTTTTCGCTACCTCCGTGCTCTTTAAAAATTTCTTCTCTCTTTTCTTTTGAGATGTATGTTGCCATTGTTTTATGTTTTAACCAAAAAGGATTACTGAAATCGTATTTTAGCAGCCGCAAAGATAGTATATTTTAACTTATGGGGGAGAAAAAAAGTAAAGTTAGTCTAAAATGACTTAGCGCATTGTAAATCAATTAATTATGAAGTGGAGACTTTAAAATTGTATGAGATAGTAGGCTACATGCAAGAAGACAATCTGTCTGTTCTAATGGATCATAGAAATGAGCAAGAAGAAACTTAATTTAGTCAGGACGTTCTTTTAAGCGTAACCTTTCTTTTACAAGCTTAGCCGCTTTATAAAAACGAAAATATTGTACTTCTTTTAGGTTTGCTTCTTTAGCTGCTTGTAGATTATCAATAATCTGATCCATATACTTGCAGTAGTTTTTATGATTAATCATGTCAAATATTACCGCTTTTTTAAATATTCCACCTGTTCCAAAAGCTATGGCAATTTCTCTAGAATTTAATTTTTCAAGTGAATCCTTAAAATCCATAAGACTGGTCCACTCATTGAAAAATTTACTGACAGTAAGTGAAAAGTATTTCTTTATTCGACTTTTCAATTCTATGATTTCACCATGGGTCGTGATTTCAAAGTGAAACAGATCTAATAAATTATACTTTGACTTACCAAGCAACTCATTTCTAGATATATCAATCGTCCATTGTTCTGAACCTTTGGTACTTTTACCTAAAATGTCAGATTCAATTAAAATGGGTGTTAAAAATTCTTCTACTTCAATAAAACTGATACCCGCATTTAAATGATCACAAACTAGCTTAGAGGGCATAGCTCTCAAATTGCCTCCATAAAAATATACTACCGAACCTACTTTTCTTGAAAATTCGAATCCGTCAGAGTTGAATTTTAAATCAAATCCTTCAATCAGACTTGCTAATTCCTTTTCTAATTTTTCTTTTAATTCCATTAAAAAACTGAATTTGTACTTCCTAGTGAACCATTTCCATCACTAAAAGATTTAAAAACTCACACTTATAACTTTAACACATCTAGTTTTCCTGAAATACATGTAAATTCTTCAAAGTATCTCTAACATAAAGCCGATTTCCAACTACAACTGGCCTTTCTAACCCATTCCTCTGTGATTTTTCGCCAGGAATATCTATTTCTTGAAGAAATTCTAATGCTCCATTTTCAACAGTAATTGCTCCAACTACAGGAACGTTATTATTTTGATAACCCGAGAAATACAAAAAACGATCATGATAATAAGTTAGCTGGGAGGATATAATCAGATCCTTAAATAGATCTGTTTGGAATTCTAGCCTTCCTGTCCTTGCATTTAATATTTGAAATTTCTTGTTATTCAAACCAAAAAGTCTACCAATACCTTTATCATATTCATAATGAGGCAAAGTTTGTGAATTTGACCAAACAACTAAACTTGATTCTTTTTCCAATGCTACAAGAGAATTCGCTAACGGTATAATAATTAAATTTTCAGCATCTATACTAATACCATTAATTGTATCTATTAATTCAGTTTGCCATAACATTTTAAAATTTTGAGAATTAATTAATCCAATACAAGTTCCTTTTCGATTAGAAAATAAAATATGCTCTTTATGAATATCGCGATATGATAATTTACCATTTAATTCAAATAATACTTGGCAGCTTTCATCCATGATGACATTCTCAAAATCTTTACTTTTTCTCAGGTAGGTAGAAGCTAAAAGTCTCTCAGACGATAACGGAATGATATATTGTTTGTCAGTTTTATAACTTTTTAAATATTCTTTTTGTGTAAGACAATAAACTTGCAATTCACTATTTTTAGAAACATATAATAATCCATTAATTATTCTAAATTCAAAATCTCTTTCAAAAGAAAATTCACTGTGATGAAGAAGGTTCTTTGTATTTAAGGATTTTAATTTAAAGTCCTTTCCGAAATAACATATATAGTTTTCATTAATGATTAATCCAGAATAAACATCTTCTATTTTTCTTACTTTTCTCATATTTATTTTACTGAAAAAATAATATCAAATTGATCATCAATTAAATCTACTAATGCCTCTTTCTTTTTTGGACCAACTTTTATTAATTTATTTAATATGTCCTGTGAAATGGATGCATTTTCTAAGGCATCTATAAATTTCTGTTTTGGTAAGCTACTAACTTTATCCTTATCAAACCACCATTTTAGTTGATTTAAATCATCTACTTCAGGTAAATCCAGATCTTTAACAAATTGTGTTGCAAACCCAAGTGGAGGAACCTCTTTAACTGATTTAAACTCAAAAAATACATCTTTTCCATTAAACCCTTTAGGAACCTTTACATCGACCCTTCTCACATTGTCTGCAGTTGTCTTAGTTGTAAATTCAAAAATAGATTTTGGTGGAAATTCATCTGCATATTTTTTAACTGCTTTAGAAACAAACATCGCACCTTCAGCGAAATTACCTCCTTGCTTAAAGCCTGTAACTACTGAAGAATAGTTATCGCCAAACTTTGAAGCTCCATATTCGAGGTCATCTAAAATTTCATCCATATAACGATATGCAGGATTTCCACTAGAACATGTCTGACACCTAACACCTTTTTTAGCTAATTTCTCAACTGTAGTTTTAAGATCGGCAGAGCTTATAACACTAGATATTCCTGCATTATCTAAAATCTTACCTGCCGACTCTAACGTGGCTATATCTTTTCGAATAAGTGGATGTCCGCCTATCACCTTCCACGCCTTAACCATCCCCCTCATCTTAGGCACCAACCTCGGTATCGAAACAATAATAGGAAACAACTCCCCTACACAATCCTCCACCTGCGAAGTCGCAACAATGTTATTATTTTTTACTGACCTTTTAAAGGATTTGAAAAACGGTCCTGCAAATTTTCCGAGCATGCCTTGTATGAGTCCAACTCCAAAAGACTTTCCAATTTCTCCCCAAGACCAATTCCGTGGGGAAGTCTTTAACATATAAGAAACCACTGGACTAAGTACATCTGCAGCAAACTCTACATACTTCTTCTCAGAGAAAGCACCAGTCAATGCTGAGGCTAGAAGACCACCTTCATCTATGTCAATTTTATCCCAAGTTGCTTTCCAATCCTGATGACCTCCCACTAATTTCTCGACACCCATTTGCATCCCAAAATCTACGATAACACCTGCACTGGCTAAAAGAGCTCTGCGAATTATTTGAGCGACAATCCAAGGAAGAACTTGGGACTTATTGTTCAATGCAATGGCCTTATGTTTGGCCAATTCTTCACTATCAAAAATGACTTTCGAGAGGACAGTCGGCGTATCCCCAAAATTGAGAACAACTATATCTTCGTAGTAAGAACTGCTATTATAAACTAAGCTTTCAAAAGAAAATAAGTCCGCACAATTATTTTCATCATAATACGCTACCCTACATTGAACATCATAATCAGTGGCTAAACTTTCCAAGACTTCCGTTATAGGAATCGTTTCATCATTGTAATCCAGCGTTATTTCATAATCACTGTTTATCTGACTATAAGATTTAGGATTTACCTTAGGGGTTCCTATTAAAGCGCTGTAACCATAACTTTCTAAAAGTGCCCTTGCCTCATTTAAATTTATAGGACATCCGCAATCTTCCAATGCACCATTATCCGCACAGCAAGAACTAATTTTAGTGATGTGTGCTTTTAAATTTCTTATTCCTGAAATTGAATTTGAAACATGATTGCCCCATTCTTTTCCATGTACCAAAGGTGATGACAGTGTATTTTTTATGACATTGAAATAGTTTTCATTAACACAAGAAAAAACACCAGTTGTCGGTAGTTTTAAATCAATGTAAATTTCAGAATAAGCGGTATTGTAACTGAGTGCACGGCCGATTAAAAGATAGTAAGGACTTTGTTGTGAAGCCGCTGTCATAGCCTCTTGCCAAACCTGTTGAATATTGTTGGATTGTGCATCTGACAAAAGATAGAATCCTACATCAAGTACTTTAAATTGATTTTGAAACTCTGGTGGAAATTCTGCAATTAATTCACAGGCAATGGATTCAACTTCTGATTGATAATTTGCAACATTTACTCCAGTAAAATCGTATAGATTTTGAAAACAAGTCTGGGCTTTGACATTTATACTACAGCTCAAAAAGAGCATCAGTAATGTGACTAATGTAATTCTGTTCATAACTAATGATTTAAAATGACTTAGTTATAAATGAAAAAAATCAGAAAAGGTAAACAGTTTGGATGGTGAAAATTAAATCGGTGATTCTGTAGTGGTAACTTTTTGTTACTAAAAACCAGATTGTGTTATTTCATTGGTGAGGGAAAAGTCCTTTTAGAAATCCACATTTTACATTTTTTTCTGAATCACAGATGGGACGGATGACGCAGATGGCGCGGATTTTTGAGTAGACTTAATATTAAGTGATTTCATATTAACAGATTTCTCAAATCGTAGTAAACAAAATCAGTGAAATTCTTTAAATCAGTCTAATCCGTGATTCACATTTCTTTGTCAGAATCACGGATTTTAGGGATTACGCATATGGCGCGGATTTTAAGTAGACATTACATTAAGTGCTATAATATTTCACAGAACGGGATTTCTCTTTTTGCAGTAAACATAATCAGTGGAATCCTTTAATCAGTTTAATCCGTGATTCTAAATTCTTTGTCAGAATCACGAATGGGACGGATTACGCGGATGGCGCGGATTTTAAGTAGACTTAATTTTAATTGATATCATATTTCACAATAACAGATTTCTCAAATCGCAGTAAACAAAATCTGTGTAATCTTTAAATCTTTTTCAATTACAAATTTTAATAGAAAAGTCTTCAGGGTCACGTGGGTCAATCCAATTGTGCGGCCACTGACAATTAGATGTATCACAACATCCGACTTCACAGGCTACCCAATCTCCACAATCAGCAATAATTACAGTCCCGCCCAAAGTCACAGAGGTATTGTCATTAAATATAATTTGTCCTCTATATCTAAATTTCCCCTTCCCAAAAAAGACATCATTCAACCCGTCCCATAATGAAATATATGAGGCCTCAGGAAAAAACTGAATGCTTTGTGTAGAGTAAACAGATTCGTCCTTTTCAGTTAAAATATCAAAGCTCAAGGAATGGGGTTCAATATCAACTTGATTTAAAAGACTATCTTTAAACTTATATCCAAATAAAAAAACAGAATTATTCGGATCATCCACTAGTACCACACTAGGAATAAAAAATTGTATTGTATTATCAGATGCTAGCATAAGCAGGTGCTCCCTTTCTAAATCTTCACAGTCAATACGCGTGGCATCCCTTTCACAATCACTAGCACAAGCTGCTAGAAGAACAATCAATAGAAGTACAGAACTAAATTTCATACACATTAAATTGAGAAGAGCTTCAACCTTGAAGTCTTTAATATGAGATCAAAAATGATTAATGTGTTGCCTAAAGAAGTGAATTAATTTTAAGGAGACTTAAAAGCGATTGCCAAAACCGTCAAAGTTATTTTGACCATAATCATATTTAAGGAAACTGAGATTACTTGAGTTGACACCAATAAAGAAAGTGTAAGTATCTCGGGAAGGGCGCCATGAAAAATTCATATTCCAACAATGTAGTTTTCGTGAAAAAATAACATCCGTATAACCCAAACCGTTTTTTACAAAATCATAACTCACATTCCCTATACCCACACTCCAGTTTTCAGTAAGCGGAATACTTCCTTGAATAGAAATATTGTGCGTGCGCATTTTAGAAACAACCTTATTGTTGTCTGCTCTAAATTCATAAACCAGATTGTGTCTTATTCTTAAATTCTCGATAATACTTTCTAGGGTAATTTGCTTTCTTTTGGCTTTTTTATTTCTATCTGCTAATCCACCTGGTCTACTATTCTCTTCCTCTTCAAATAATGCCTCAATCTCTTCTTCTGATTTGGGTTGATCTAAAGGATTGCGTTCTTCCTTGTCTTCTTCCTCATCCTCATCCTCATCCTTTTTCTTCTTTTTAGAAAATAAATTGATAATGTCTTTTACTTTAAAAGTATTGGACCAGTTTATTTCTCCATATTCTAGACGGGCTATTTTCTTCCGATCACTCCAGACTGTGGTACCGATGGCTACGTTCTTATCGTTTTCCATATAGGGATCAAAGCGCCATATCGTCGCAAGGGTACTGTAATTCTTAAACAACCTTGTGGTTGTATTAATTCTAATTAAATCCCATTGCGTGGAGTCTTTTGCAAAATTATAATTTGACCTTACCGTAAAATTATCAAAGAGCTTAATCTTTTTTTCTGTAGAATCTTTTTTAGACCAATGCTTCAATTCAACAACATTTCGTATTTCAAAATTGAGTAATGATGATAAATTCGTAAAGCCAGTGGAATATGCGCCTTCATCAAATCGTGTATAGGTCAGTGGCGCTCTATCTATATCTGCATAGTAAAGTGTGTCTGTATAAGCCGTCCGCGTATCAGGCGCAAAAGAAAAACCTACACTTGGTTTCATGGTATGTCTTAATCCACGAAGCCACCCTTTTGAAAACTTCATGGTACCAAACATTTGTGTACTTACATTTGCTCCAGCATTATAGGTCCTATAGGTTGAAAAGCCGCCCAATGTATTCGTAACAATAGAGTCTCTAGTCGCTATTATCACATCATTTGAATCTAATTCTGTAACTATAAAATTTTCCTTGTCGATAGTATTAAATACCCAATTCTCTGTATAATTTGCTGAAGGAGAAAAATTAAAATGCTTTAAGAAACGTGTTGAAAAACCGAGAGAAGCTTTTTGATTTATGCCCGCTTTCATATCATCCCAAACTTCAGTTGTAAATAAAGTCTTATCGGTAGTCCTGATATAGTTTTTCATGGCTAAATCATACTTCAGAGATATTTTTTCATACCACTTTTCAGTATTTGATCCTTTACCTTCTCGCTTAAAAGGAAAAATAGTATTCATATTTAAGGATATATCAGGGAAAGATATATTAACAGCATTTGTTCTGGTATTCTGATTGTGACTCATACCCAAATTAAAATTGAAAGGTGTCCCAGGCATAGAATTTCTGTAAAAGAAATTTGAATTATATGTACTCGTCAAAACACTTTCAGCATCGTTAAAAACTCTATTATTATTATTGTTGTACACAATATTAATGTTACCACCTACATTCACGAAAGGATGTGCTTTTGAATCTTGCGTGTGTCTTAATCCAATCGTAACACCTTTTTCAGAAGATGGCTGAGTGTCAGTTGCAATTTCTGTCAATATATTATTGTAGGCCAAATCAAATTGTCCCGTGTACTTATATCTTTTTTTGTAAGAAGTATTAGAATACAATCCAAACGAACCTCTTGAATAAAGGTCAGCCGTTAATCTAACATGCACTTGATCATTAATTGGAAAATACCAACCAAAACCTCTGACCCCAAAACCTAATGCTCTTGAATTAAATTCAAAATTCTGCGGAAATATAAATCCCGAGCTTTTACCTTGCACCAAAGGAAAAAATCCAAATGGAACAACAACTGGTGTTGGCACACCGCCCAAGACTAAATTAGCTGGTCCCATGACCGCAATCTTATCAGGAATAAGTTTCAATTTTTTGGCTCTAAAGCCAAAATGCGGATGATCATGATTACAAGTAGTTATTAGTGACTTCGAATTATAAATGACATCATCTTGAGAATACACATTATCACCGCCACTTACATATTTTGTTTTATCTGCGTGAATTAAAAATTCGCCCTCTTGACTAACAGCATCATATACAAGCCCTTTTTCTTTTTCAAAATTATAGCGCAACCTTCGATAAACATACTCTTTGCCACCATCAATAAAAACCGGTTTTTTCGCATTGGGTTTAAGTTCAGAAATCATCGCATCTGCAATATTCTGATCCATGTCCAACTGAATATAATCCGCATATAACTCTTTGCCTTCGTACTTAACATAGGCATCACCATACAAATGCATGATACTTGATTTATTATCAAAAACCTGTGAATCAAGCGCGCCAAAAATTAATTCTGATTCCAATCCCTCATCAGCTATTTTGATAGTGGACTTTTTTTGAACTGGTGGGACAATTTGAGGTATGGTATCCTGCGTATTTGACAACCCCGTCTTATCTATTTGAGATAGTGAGTCACTAGGGTTTGATGTAGTATCAATTGTTGTACGTGGCACCACCCCATCAAAATAATTGTATTCTTCTGGTTCTGATGAGCTTGTGCGCAAAGAATCCACTTGTCCAAACGTTGAAAAAGCAGTAGATAAGGTACAAAATATTAAGAGCTTTAATCCTTTCACAATAGTATCGCAAAACTACACATTATATATTTATTTAATATATTTGTAACTCATAATGAAGTAGATAATTAACATGTGTAAAAAATCACCACTCCAAATGAATTTGTTTAAGCTGCTTTCGCTAATATTTATCTTAGTTGGTCTTAATAAAACGCAAATTTTAGCACAATCATCTTTAAATACCAAAAAAATTACAATTGTCATTGATCCTGGTCACGGAGGCAAAGATAAAGGATGCACAGTTGACAACTATCATGAGAAAGATATTGCTTTAGAATTGGCCCTGAAAATAGGTGATGAAATCTACGCTCATAGCGAAAAATTCAACATTATCTTTACCAGAACTGAAGATGACTTTATCCCATTAGGCTCACGGACTCATTTAGCCAATAGTTTGGAAGCAGACTTGTTTATATCTATTCATGCCAATTCTTACGATTCCAAAAAAATTAAAGGTTCAGAGGTTTACGTTTTAGGAGTAAATAAAAACGACGATAACCATGCCCTAGCCCAACGCGAAAACGCTTCTTTATTGCTGGGTTCTGAAGTTTCAATTGAAGAGTATAATAAGCTATATGCTTCTCCTGAAGGTCATATATTACTTTCATCTATCACAAATAATTACTTAGACAAAAGCATCGCATTAGCCAGTGAAATAAATACATCACTCTCTACAGTGAAAGGACATAAAACTTTAGGTGTAAAGCAAGCTTCTTTTGCAGTGCTCAGAAATGCAAATATGCCTGCCGTATTGTTTGAAGCTGGATATATGACTAACAAGGATGACCTTGCTATGCTTTTAAATGACGATCATGTTAATATGCTAAGTGAAAAATTTGCGCAAGCTTTAATTAACTATAGTACGCAGTTTGGTGAAAGAGAAGTTGTAAATATCAATCAAAGCATTTCTCCTGAAACCAAACAAACAAGAAAACCTGAGGCCCCAAAACAGGCACAGCTTAAAATGACACAAGCTATAGTCGATAAGTATAAACAAAAAGAATCCAGTCCACCAAGAGCTCAAAAGATCAACTCAAAAAAGGTCGCTCCAAAAGGACCTGCACAAAGTGTGCAACAAAAGTTTTCTTTACAAGTGGCAACCAGTCCGGATAAAAATTTAGACTTGGATTTAACTGCGCTGAGTTCAGATAAAAAGGTTTTTATATCACAAGAAGAGGGTTTACGTGTTTACTATATTGGATACTATGATAGCTTATCCTCGGCCAGTACAGATAGATTGAAACTTATCGACTCTGGATACAAAGGCGCTTTTATTACAAAGAAAGTTTTTGACTCAAAACACGCCCAATCATCCTCAACTAAAGAAAATAAGACCTATAATCTGATTTCTTACTGACATTAAGCACATGTGAGGTAGAGTTTATTAGGAATTAATTCTAGTTTTGCCTCGATATGAAAAAAGAAATTAGAATTGCGCTTCTAGGACTTGTTACTCTTTTCCTGACAATTTGGGGTTATAAATTCATCTCTGGTACCAACATGTTTTCGGGGGATAAGGTCTATTATGCTTTATTTGATAACGTCTCCGAAGTAAATACTGCAACTCCTGTACAAATCAATGGATTAAACGTGGGTACTGTTGTATCTCTAGAACCTGAATCAAATAATGTCAGTAAAATAAAGTTAGGCTTTCAAATACAAAAAGAAATCAAATTACCAAAAGATGCCATAGTTGAACTCAGATCAGCTGGTGCCTTAGGAGGTAAAATGATTGAACTCGTTTTTACAAAAATGTGTGAAGGTTCAAATTGCGCAGAACCGCAATCAATTTTAGATTCTAGATCAGTTGGACTTCTAGGCTCCTTAATAAGTGAGGAAGAATTGTCACCTGTCTTGAAAGAAGTTACAGGAGGAATAGATAAAACGATAAGTGGATTGGGAGACCCTAATTCTTCAGCTCCAATTGATGTTTCAGTCGACAATCTTAATAAAACGATGAGCAATATGGTATCCATTTCATCAGATTTAGCCAAGGTAATGTCTAAGTCTGCAAGAAATATGGAAATCACTCTTGCCAATACAGCCGTATTAACAGAAGGATTGGTTCAAAGCAGTGACAAGCTCGCTGAAATGCTTAATAATCTTAATGCCCTTACATCTGATCTTAGTAAGGTCAAGCTATCTGAAACTATTGACAAGGCCAATGGAACTGTTGATCAAGCAACTGTATCGCTTAAAAATATTGAAACGACAATGGCAGAGGCAACGACAACGATGAAGGACTTACAGAGTTTAATTCAAAGTATGAATAGCTCCGAAGGCACTTTAGGTAAAATGATGAATGATAAGGAGCTGTACGATAACCTAGAGTCTACTACAGACAATATGAATCTTTTGCTTCAAGACATCAGACTCAATCCGAGAAGGTATTTTAAAATCTTTGGCAAAAAAGTGCCTGACTATGAATATCCAGATGAGGATCCCGCTGATGGTTTGGATGATAACTCTGGTAATTAAAAAGCACCTTTTATAAAGTTTTAATTAAATCTAATCTTTAGCATTAATGTGATTGAACGGAATTTGTGCCTTTCAAAACCAAAGCCTCGTGAATTAATGATATTATAGAAGCTAAAATTCTTTCCTTATCTACAAAGGCAATCTACGTCAATCGTATTATACTTGGTCTCAAATACTATGATATATTGGGCCGAATCGGAAGGTCTTGTGATAGGAGATAATTTATGTATTTAATTGTAAAAGCAATAAAGATCCATGCTTTGTCCTATGGACAAACAAAAAGTTTGTCAACAATTAAAAAAAATATAATCTATGAAATTAAAGTAAGGTGAGCGCGAAAAGTTCTTAACCTATCGCGTTTACGTGTTTAGTTAACTTACTCTTAAGGTTGGCTGCCTTATTTTTATGCCAGTTATTAGATTTAGACAATTTGTCGATCATAGATACTACTAGGGGTAAAAACTTTTGTGCTTCCTTTTTGTCAGCCATTTCTCTAAGTCTTGCAATTGCTGACCTAGTTGTTTTTTTGTAAAATCTATTCTGCAGCCTTTTTTTGCTGTCTTGTCTGATTCTTTTCTTTGATGATGCGTGATGTGCCATTAATCTCTATATAAATTTGGAACGCAAAAGTAGCATATTTTCGATAACAAAGTTGGAAAAATTTATAATTTCACTAAAGATTACGCATTTATAATATTAATAATATTATTCGATACGACTATAATGAGCTTTAGATAATTTTATATTTAAAGAAAGAATAGCAAGTTTCATGTGTAATCTATTGTTATTCATATATTTATGAATACAATTATATCTTAATGTTTGGTACATCTTTTGTCTTATATATTATCTAGAATTAAATAATAATGAAAAATTATTCCTACATATTTAATGCCCATCCCAGTTATATTGATGAAATGTATAAGAAATACACTGTCGATTCTGCCTCAGTTGAGGATGGTTGGCGTCTATTTTTTGAAGGATTTGAGTTTGGTAGTAGCAATGGTCAATCAAATAATGGTAGCTCTAACGGAGTTGCTGCTGGAGCAGAACTTACCAATGCACTCAAAGAATTTGGGGTACAATCCATAATCAGGGGCTTCAGAGGTAGAGGTCATTTACTTTCTTCAACGAATCCCATAAGAAAGCGTAGGGATAGAAAACCCCATTTAGATTTATCAGACTATGGTATGACTGACGCTGATCTTGATGTCAAATTTCAAGCGGGCGCTGAAATAGGTATTCCTAATGCTACCCTAGCAGAGATAATTGCCAGATGCCGATTTATTTATACTGGCAATATTGGTTTTGAGTATGCCTATATTGAAAATGGAGAAAAAAGAAAATGGCTACGTGATAAAATTGAGAACAGGTCAAAAGAATCAGACTTTGGATTAGATATATCAAAGAAAAAAAGGATTCTAGACAAGCTTAATGGTGCCGTTATTTTTGAAAAATTCTTGCACACGAAATACATAGGTCAGAAAAGATTTAGTCTCGAAGGTGGAGAATCTACAATTGCGGCCTTGGATGCTATTATCAGTAAAGGTGCCGAAGATGAAGTGGAAGAAGTAATCATCGGTATGGCCCATAGAGGCCGATTAAATGTTTTGGCTAACATCATGGGTAAAACCTATGAAAATATTTTTAATGAATTTGAAGGCAATTCTATTCCGGATCAAAGCTTCGGTGATGGAGATGTTAAATATCATATGGGCTTCTCTTCTCAGGTTGAGACGTCATCCAAAAAGAAAGTCCATTTAAAGTTAGCACCGAATCCCTCTCACCTTGAAGCGGTCAATCCTGTTGTAGAAGGTTTTTCAAGAGCTAAAGCTGATATACTTTATGGGAGTAATTATGATAGAATACTGCCAATATTGATACATGGTGATGCCGCTGTTGCTGGTCAAGGCGTCATGTATGAGACAGTTCAAATGAGCCAATTGGAAGGATATTATACTGGGGGTACGATACATTTTGTAATCAATAATCAAATAGGTTTTACTACTGATTTTGATGATGCACGTTCGTCTACTTACTGTACGGCTGCAGCCGCTTTGGTACAAGCCCCTGTATTCCATATAAATGGAGATGACCCAGAGGCTGTTGTCTTTGCTTGCGAATTGGCTACTGAATACAGACAAAAGTTTAACAATGATGTCTTTATTGACATGGTGTGCTACAGAAGACATGGACACAATGAAGGGGATGATCCAAAATTCACACAACCAGAAATGTATAAGTTCATTAATGAACATCCCAACCCTCGAGAACTGTATGTGAAAAAATTATTACAGAGAGGAGAATTGGATCAAGAACTTGCTGAAAATTTAGAGAAAAACTTTTGGGATCTGCTGCAAGACAGATTAAATCTTGCTAAAGAAAAAGAACTGCCTTACGCTTATCAAGCTCCCGAAATGGCATGGCAATCTTTGCGAAAAGCTGTTGCTAAGGATTTTGAAAAATCGCCTGACACTGGCATTCCCAAAAAACAGATTGATAAAATACTTGATCATATTAAAGTGCCACCTAAAGGTATAAATGCACTTTCTAAAGTTTCTAGACTTTTAAAAAACACTAACAAACTTTTAGATAAAAAACAATTAGATTGGGCTATGGCCGAATTAATGGCCTACGGTTCAATACTGTTAGACAATAAAGATGTCCGTATGAGTGGACAAGATGTAAAAAGAGGTACTTTCTCTCACAGGCATGCCATCTTTAATGATGCCAAAACTTTCGAAGAATTTAACAGATTAGATGGCATAGATAAAGAACAAGGTAAATTTAGAATTTACAATAGCTTGTTATCTGAGTTTGCCGTGCTGGGATTTGAATATGGTTATTCCCTAGCCAGTCCAGATGCTCTCGTGGTTTGGGAAGCTCAATTCGGAGATTTCTATAATGGTGCTCAATCTATGGTTGATCAATTTATCAGCGCTGCAGAATCTAAATGGCAACGTATGAGCGGATTAGTTATGCTGCTTCCCCATGGTTATGAAGGACAAGGACCCGAACATTCAAGCGCAAGGTTAGAAAGGTTTTTACAAATGACGGCAGAGTTTAATATTACTGTCGCCAATATAACGACTCCTGCTAATTTGTTCCATGCTTTAAGAAGACAACTCGGACGCGAATTTAGAAAGCCGTTGATTATAATGTCTCCTAAGTCTATGCTGAGACACCCACTTGCCGTTTCTGATAAAACAGAATTTGAAAGTGGCACAAACTTACAAGAAGTATTGGATGATCCACAAGCTACAAAAACAGCCAAGAGACTTTTATTCTGCTCGGGTAAAATCTATTATGACTTACTTAAGGAAAAAGAAGAGCACAAGAAAAAAGATGTGGCTATTGTCAGAGTAGAACAGCTCTACCCTTTCCCCGAGAATAAGTTAAATGCTATCATAAAAAAATATAGCAAAGCCGAAAAATTTTGGGTGCAAGAAGAGTCTGCCAATATGGGATCATGGGATTACCTGATGAGATATTGGAGACATTCTGATATCGAATTGATATCTAGATCTGCCACAGCAAGTCCAGCTACTGGGTTTAAAAAAGTGCATGATAAGCAACAGATTGACTTGGTTAAGAAAGCTATTGGGACGAAGTAGATATTGTGTTCTCTGCGCTCACGGTTTTAAGGGGTTAGGGTTTTAAGGTCTTAAGGTCTTAAGGTAAACGAGCTGCTCCATAAAATAAGCTTTCATTAAAATATTTAAAATATAGACAGAACTTCTTCCTGTTTGTTGTGCAGCATACGGCTAGAGTTCGCTGCGCTTACGGAGTTAAGGAGTTAGGGCATTAGGGTTTTAGGGGTTTAGGGGTTTAGGGTCAACGAGCTGCTCATAAAAATAGTTATCAATTAATAATTGAAATATGGATAGAACTTCTTTCCGTTTGTTGCGCAGCCTACAGCGATTAACAATTGTGCATGAATGAATGTTGCCTTAGCAATAAAATGACTAAATGTCATTTTTTAATGAATGAAGCTCATTATCAAATGAGGGTGGATATCCCTAAGAACGTATGTGTAGCAAAAGCCAAATTTTATGAGCTGAAGATTTGCGCAGAGCATAAATGGCATTTCAACAAACAAGACTTTTTGCTTACTTTTTTGGCAATGAAAAAAGTAAGAATGACATTTTGAAAAAAGATATTTAATGTCTACAGAACCCTTTAAAAAATATAATATATAAATAACTTACCTCTGCCTACCATTATAAAAAATAAAGCTCACCCCAAACATTGGAAAAGATTCTGAAGTATCTGAGGCTCCTGGCAAATCTAAAAAATCTGCGAGTCCATCAAGATTTACATTTGAAAGTGGAAATTGATAATAGGGCTGAATAGATAGTGCTACGGATCTATTGCTTTCAATTGTGTATGATAAATTGAATTTTACAAAATATTGACTGTCTGGCACAATTGTTATTTTCTTGTCAGAGGAACTGATAGCTCTTTTTATCTTGACTCGGTTATAACCTAAAGCAGTACCCAATCCTAGATTTCCAAACTGACTTTGGTATCCAAGAGAAAACTGATTAAAAGCATACGTTAATTCTTGTTCAAATAAAATATCTGAATCTCGAATAACACCGAATGAAGATCTTTCTCGACTTAAATTTTCCCAAGAAAACTCAAATGCATTGGTATCTGACACTTTTATTCTAAAGCCTAAAACGATACCATACATAGAATTGAGCTCTGGCAAAGGTTCTTCAAAATTTACATCTCCATCTATCCCCGTTAATTGAGCATTAGAGGCTTGAATAAGCGAATTATTGACTGAAGCTTGTGCAAAGCCTAAACCATAACCAATCTTAACATTAAATTGTCCAAACGACAGTGAAGCCGCAAATACAAAGCTCAAACAAATAAAAAATGTTTTCTTAGTCATAATAACATCAAAATGAATTCCAAATTGGATTAGTAGTTTTACCAATCTTTAGTAAAAATAAAATAATTTAGAGGATAAACGCTTAAGTCACCATATGCCAAAGAAAAAGCAAGCTAAAAAGGAAACTCTTAAGAAAGAACCTGTTAAAAAACTTGTGAAGAAAAAAACATTTCGTTCCATACCTCTAAAATCTGCTTTGGCTTATCTGGGACTGTTTATCGTTCTTTCATTTATTCTGTATTTTCAGTGCTTACTATATGGCTATGTTTTGGATGACAAAATTGTATTGTCTGAGAACAATTATGTCAAACAAGGATTTGACGGTATCTGGAGTATATTTTCAACAGATTCTTTTCAAGGATATTTTGGCGAACAAAAAAACTTACTACAAGGCGGAAGGTACAGGCCCCTATCTCTCGTCACCTTTGCTATCGAACACCACTTTCTAGGATTAAACAGCAAAATCAGTCACCATATAAATGTTATACTGTATGGGATTTGTGGTTTCATAAGTTTTATAACACTAAGAAGATTATTCAAAGAGAAGTTCACCACATTTACTGGCGCAATGTTGTCTTTGGCATTTTTGAGCACCCTACTATTCATGGTACATCCCATTCATACTGAAGCCGTTGCAAATATCAAAGGACGTGACGAACTTCTGACATTCTTTTTTAGCTTCCTCACCTTCTATTTTTCTTTAAAATATATTGATCATAAGAAACTACTGCATCTTGTCTTCGTTCCTATCTTCTTTTTTTTGGGATTATTGTCTAAAGAAAATACGATAACATTTTTAGCCATTATTCCATTTGGATTGATGATCTTTAGAAAAAGATCTTATAAATCCATAGCGGTAGTTGGCTTAAGTTTACTAGCCACAACAATCCTTTATCTCATCATACGATTTCAAATTTTTGGATTTATCCTAAATGCAGATCCTTCTACTGATATAATGAATAATCCATTTTATGGGGCCTCTGGCATAGAAAGATTTTCAACAGTGATGTACACTTCACTTTTGTATCTCAAACTGTGCATCTTTCCACACCCTTTGACACATGATTATTATCCTTATCATATTCCGATCATGAGGCTTTCTGATTGGCAAGTCATACTTTCTCTCATCTTGCACACTGTCATCATCGGCGCTGTATTTTATTTTTGGAAAAAAAGAAAAACAGTTTCATTTGCCATAGGTTTCTATTTAGCCAGCTTAAGTATTGTATCAAATCTTTTTGTAAACGTGGGTACTTTCATGAATGAACGCTTTGTTTTCATAGCTTCTTTGGGAATTTGCATTTTAGTTGTTTACCTTTTTAATATTTTTTCATCTATAGCTAAAGAAAAGTCTAAAATGATGTATCTAGGATTAGTGGGCATTGTAGCCCTAAGCTATAGTTTTAAAACTATTGATCGTGTTCCTGCTTGGGAATCTGAGCTGGCATTAAATACAGAAGCTATTAAAGTTTCTAAAAATAGCGCTCGTGCCAATTCATTTATGGCCACCGCTTTATTTAATCAATACAAGGAGACGCAAGATCGCGACGAAAAAATAAGATTGCTGAATGAAGCAGAACCGTACATGCAGAAAGCCGTCAAAATGTACCCCAACTATAAAAATGCAAACATAATGCGTGCTGGCATTGCTGCAGAAATCTATAAGCATGATAATGATTTGGGAAAGCTCCTCAATGAATTTAAAGCAGTGGCAGCCGTCAGACCTGACATTGACTATGTCACACAGTACATGAAATATCTCAACAAACGTGCAGATGTAACGCAGCTAACGAATTTTTATACTGATGTTGCAGAAGATATTTTGCTCATAAATATTAATAACCCGTGGGCTGTTCATTACTTATTACTAGCCTATGAAATCAATCCTAATGATTTAGAAATAAATAACCTATTGGTAGAAGCTTACAATAGGATTAATCGTCCAGATTTAGCACAAAAACATATACGATGAATGAAGCCAATTTAATCTATAAATTGGCTTTCAAATTTATTCCTAATATCGGCACAGTACATGCAAAAACTTTAATTAGTTATTGTGGTGGTATAGAAGAGGTATTCAAAGCCAAAAAATCCAAGCTTCTGAAAATTCCAGGCATTGGAGAAAAAAAAGTAAATGACCTACTCAAAAGTGATGCGTTAAAAAAAGCAGAACATGAATATGAAAAAATAAAAGGAAAGGATATCTCCCTCGTTTTCTATTTAGATGAAGACTACCCCAAGCGCCTCAGAAATTTTCATAACAGTCCATTGCTATTATACATCAAGGGAAATAAATGGGATTCTACTAAAAGAACTGTAGCTATTATTGGAACAAGAAGGCCAACGCAATATGGAATTCTGGAATGCCAGAAAATGGTTGAAGCCCTACAGGAATTTGACGTGACGATATTAAGTGGCCTTGCCTATGGCATTGATACCAACGCACACAGAAAATCTGTTGAATTATCTTTAAGGACTTATGGCATTCTCGGGAATGGAATCCAGACCATCTATCCTGCTACAAATAGGAGACTGGCAGCAAAGATGCTTGAGCATGGTGGCCTTATTTCAGAATTTGAAATGGATGCCAAACCAGATAGAGAAAACTTTCCAATGCGGAATCGAATAATTGCCGGATTGGCAGATGCAGTCATAGTCGTTGAATCTGACATCAAAGGTGGCTCTATTATTACCGCAGAGATTGCAAATGAATATAATAAAGATGTTTTTGCCATTCCTGGTATGTTGCACCAAAAAATGTCCTCAGGTTGTAATCATTTGATAAAAACACATAAAGCCAATTTGCTAACCAGTGCAAAAGATATCGGCTATATTATGGGCTGGGAAAAAACAGAAAAACCTGTACAAATGACATTAGGATTAGAACTTCTTACTGAGGAAAAGCAAATATTATCAATAATTAAGGATAACAAGCAGATCTCAATAGATCAAATCCTCTATAAAAGCTCTATTAAACTGTCAAATCTGAGTTCAACGTTATTAAATCTTGAATTTAAGGGTTTGATTAAATCACTGCCTGGTAAAAATTATATATTGAGCTAAATTTTGAAAAAATGAAGTGGCAAACATTACTACTATTTGTTTTTCTCGCGGCATGCACTGCAAAACCAACGCCGATTGATGTACAAGCTATAGATTCGATAACGCCTAGTGTACCAACTAAAGCACTTGCAAAAAATATTATATTTCTTATAGGTGACGGCATGGGCATGGGTCAGTTGACGGCTGGTACTATGGTCAATGGCAATACATCAGCTTTGGAGAGATTTGAAAAGATTGGCATTCACAAGCCACAGAGTTCAAGTGACTTAATCACAGACTCCGCTGCTGCTGCCACTGCTTTTGCATGTGGTATTAAAACATTTAATCTAGCGATTGGTGTAGATCGTGACAGTAATGCTGTGCTAACTATATTGGAGGAAGCGGAAATTAAAGGTTTGAAAACAGGTATGGTTGCCACCTCAACAATTCTGCACGCGACTCCAGCATCCTTTATAGCGCACAATATCAACCGAAGAAATTATGAAGAAATAGCCGAAGATTTTCTAGATACTGACATTGATTACTTTGTCGGTGGGGGAAAAAAATTCTTTGATAGAAGAATAAATGATGACCGTAATTTAATTGAGGAACTTGTAAATAAGGGCTACTACATTGACAATTACTTGAATGAATTTTCTGACTTCAAAAAAGCTATCGCCTCCAAAGAAAAAGTAGCATTTTTAACTGCTGACAATGACCCCTTACCTGTAGCTCAAGGTAGAGACTATCTTATGAGCGCAGCTATGACAGGCATTGATTTTCTCTCCAAGAAATCAGAGAATGGTTTCTTTATTATGATTGAAGGTTCACAAATCGATTGGGGTGGACATGCCAATAATCAAGATTATATTATTACGGAGTTCCTTGAATTCAACTCTGTTATTGATAAAGTTTTGGATTGGGCGGAAGCTGATGGAGAAACTTTAGTTGTTGTGACGGCAGATCATGAAACTGGCGGTTTTACAATACAACCAGAATCTAAGCCTGATTCTTTAGTGACTGCATTTACAACTATAAAACATTCAGGTGATTTTATTCCCGTTTTTGCATACGGACCTGGATCGGAATTGTTCACTGGCATTTACGAGAATACAGCGATCTACTATAAAATGAGAGAAGCACTAGGCTGGCCAAGAAAAGCAATAGATTAGTAAAAGCTAATTATAATTTTCTTTTTCCTATCGCTTACGAGTCCAGCAACTCATCACATGATCATTGACCATTCCAATGGCTTGCATGTATGCATAAACTATTGTTGGACCTACAAATTTAAAACCACGCTTCTTAAAATCTTTACTGATGGTTTGAGATAATGGCGTCTCTGCAGGTACTTCAGACATTTTCTTATACTTATTGTCAATAGGTTTTCCATCCACATAGTCCCACAAATAATCTTTTAAGGTCAGCCCCTCTGAACGCATTTTAAGATACAATTGCGCATTAGAAACCACTGCATTAATCTTTAACCTATTTTTAATTATTCCGGGATGTGTCCTTAATTTCTCTTTTTTCTTATCAGAAAATTTGGCTATTTTTTCAATATCCCATTGGGCAAATGCATCGCGATAACCTTCAATTTTTGTAAGAACCGTATACCAACTTAGTCCAGCCTGTGCACCTTCTAAGTTGAGATATTCAAAAAGTATTTTTTCGTCGTGGACTGGTATTCCCCAAACATTGTCATGATAATCTCTGTACAAATCGTCTTTTTCACACCAAGCACAACGGGTCTTTGTTTTCATTAGGTCAATTATAAAACTGAATTATTATCGAGAAATCTGTAAATTTGGACAAAATATAATAAATGAAATCAATAATTTGCTGTTTCCTTCTTTTTATGGTAGGAAATGCATTTTCTCAAGAAAAAGCGATGTCTGCAAAATCAGACGGAGTTGCTGTTGAGGAAATTAACTGGATGACTTGGGAAGAAGCCCAGGAAGCCAACAAAAAGACAAAGAAAAAAATCTTTATCGATGTCTACACTGAATGGTGAGGTTGGTGTAAAAAAATGAATAAAACGACATTCAAAGATGCTGCGGTCGTAGCTGAAATGAATAAAAACTTTTACGCTGTCAAATTTGACGCTGAACAAAAAGACGACATTGATTTCAATGGCAGTACTTTTAAATTTGTAAACCAAGGAAGAAGAGGCATCCACCAATTAGCATTTGCAATGCTTGATGGTAGAGCGGGTTATCCTTCATTTGTTTTAATGGATGAAGATAATGGAAGAGTAAGATTGTCTCCTGGTTACAAAACCACAAATCAGCTGATGAAAGAATTAAAGTTTGTCAGTGATGAAGCTTATAAAAAAATGGACTTTGAGAAGTTTAAAATGTGATAATTTCTTCATATTAGAAACTACCTAATAATTAAACGGAAGGTCTGAGATTTTATCTTGGACCTTTTTGTTTTTAGAACATATATGTCATTGATATAACATTTCTAAAGTAGAACAAATCAAATCAATCCGTGCAAAATCACTACTGTGCCATCAAATTACCTCGAAAAGTGATGCTAGTTTAGATGCATTAGTTATTATCTATCCATTAAACTCACAATGCCTAAGAAGCAAACTGCTAGTCCTATTGCTAAAATGTTTTTCATCTTTTATTTTTTTGTGACCTCTTAATCTGGCCTTTATTTCAATTGAAAATCAATCATAATCTCACCACATTGTTCGTCAATGTCACTTTTATGGAATTTATATTTCTTAGCATTTGATTCTGCTAAATCTATCAAATAAGCGTCCGTCGTTGTAGAGCCTTTTTGAGTATACTTGGCGTGAATAACTTTTCCATTTTTATCTACACAAATATCAACAATGACTTTTCCTGTCCTTTGAGAATTATCCTCAATCTTAGGCGAATACAATACTCCACGATTGCCTAAGCCTTTACCCATTTTACCCGTTCCCGTGCTTAATCCTTCTAAGACAGATGCATCAGGATGTCCATTTGTTTCTCCTTTTGAAGCGGCTTCATCACTCCCCTTCCCATTAAACAAACTGGAGAACTTTGATTTAGCAGCCGCTTTTTCAGCTTTGGCTTTGGCTTTCGCATCGGCTTCTGCTTTCTTTTGGGCTGCCACTTTTGCTTTCTCTGCAGCTAATTTGGCCTCCGCTTCTGCCTCTGCTCTTTCTTCGGCCTCAGCCGCTTCTGCCTTAGCTTCAGCAACTGCATTCTTTTTGGCTTCTGCTTCCTTAGACGATTTTTTCTTAGTCTTCTTTTTAACAGCAATGACCTCAGACTCTTTATCTGTAATTTCTGAGATGACAGCTTTTTTCACTGCTTCTGTCTTAGTTTTAGAAGGCTTAGATTTTGAAGGTGATTTTTTAGATGGAGAAGTTTTTTCAACTTCCTTGACCTTTTCAACTTTAGCAATCTTCTCCTCAACTTCTTCTGCTTTGGTAGGAGCGGGTTTTGTTAATTCCGAATTATCAGGATTTCCCAATGCTACGAAAATACCCACATTCTCTGTTGGTGGTTTATCATTAAAATAATTAAAACAGGGAATTAAAAACAAGAAAATTAAAAAAGCATGTACAAACAAACTGATTATTAATCCAGTGCGTTTGTTTTCTTCTTCTTGAATTTGAACCGCTTCTTGCATCAGGTTGATATTTTGGTTGCGCCCTATCTTAATACGGGCAATATTATCATTCAATTAAAACGATCTGACTTAAGATAAATTACTATGAATCAGATATTTAAAAACAAGTAATCTCTTTTTACAATGAGAACTTATTAGATATAAATTATATATCTAAATTGTTGATAATCAAAGTGCAAGAATTGTTCCAAAAGAGGGAGGACCTAATACGATGGATGTGGATTAAGTCAAACGCGTTACAAAAATCCTCATAGCTTACTGCCTTGATTTTTGAAAGATTTTGAATTACGGTGGACACAGATTAGATAGATTATAAAGATTGTTTTAATGGCAAGTTCCCACTTGCAGATTAATAAATCTCATAATCTTATAAATTTTATATACCTAGAAAACTTTGATCCCATGACCTATCTAGAATCCTCGAGCCCATGACACCTCGATACCTCGGCTAATACTTTCCGGGGTCTGTCATTATTGTATTGACAGCAAAACGATGACAGATGTCTAATATAGCCACCACCGTTTCTCCTGGCGCATCATAATGAGGAATTATTACCAGTGAAAGTTTTGTACGTTCTCTTTTAAGTTGTCTAACGACTTGTTCTATTTGATTTTTGCTAGCCTTGTTACCATCTAAATAATAAGTACCATTATTTGTAATCCTTACCTCAGCAGGCGGATATTTAGGTTGGTTAGATGGCGGCGTAGACTTTCCTGGCAATTTTAAATTCAGTGCATTGGGTATAACCATTGAAGATGTCAACATAAAAAATATCAATAATAAAAAGATGATATCTGTCAATGAAGACATTGAAAACTCAGCACTTACTTTAGATCTTTTTTTCATTGCCATAATAATGAGATTTATTTTGGTGCCTGTGTGGCTATATGTGCTTTTAATCCTAAACTGTTTGCGATTTTCATTGTGTCATTTATTTTTTTCCATGGCACACCCACTTCTGCTACAATTGAAACTGAGGCATTTTCTTTGTTGCTCATTTGCGCTAGAGCACTTCTTATCATGCCTTTAACATCTTGACTTCTGGCTTTCTTTCCATTAAAGGAAAGTCTTCCATCTACTGTCATCATCACTATCAAATCACTAGGAGCTACTGCCCTACTCGACGATTCTGGTAATTGAACATTTATATTAACCATTGAGGAAGTCAACATGAAGAAAATTAACAACAGAAATATAATATCTGTCAATGAAGACATACTAAATTCTGCACTAACCTTACTTCTTTTTTTCATCGCCATGAGTAATATATTTTATGCGCCTGGCTCTTGAAGTAAATCCATAAATTCCATGGCAGTAGCTTCCATTTTATTGATTACCTTATCTACACTTGCAACCAAGTAATTATAACCTACGAAAGAAATAATACCAATGAATAATCCAAATGCTGTTGTAATTAAGGCTGTATAAATACCACCCGCCAAAACGTCTGGAGTTACATTCTGCTCACTTGCCATTTTATAGAAAGCCAAGATCATACCTGTTACAGTACCAAAGAACCCAATCATAGGTGCAGCACCAGAGATACTCGCTAATGAAGAAAGATTTTTCTCCAATTTAAAAACTTCAAGGTTTCCTACATTTTCAATAGCTGTATTGATATCTCTTAAAGGCTTACCTATTCTCGCTATACCTTTTTCTACCATTCTCGCATAGGGAGAATCCACATTAGATAACATTGCTTTTGCTCCAGCAATATTTCCTGAAGATACAGCTGCTCTAATGTTATTCATAAAGCTATCATCAACCTTAGTCGCCTTCTTTATTGTGAGATATCTCTCAACAAAGATTAAAACTGCTAAAAAGGATAAAACAACGAGAACAATATTAATAGCAATCCCTAAAGGACCACCTTGCATGACGATATCAATAACGTTTTGTGTGATTGATCCTTCTTCTACTTCAGCGGTTTTGGTTTTTGCCTGAAGAAATATTCCTAAAAAATGCATGGGCTTTGTATTATTTGATGATAAACGGTCTAAAAACCGTGAAAATTACATTATCTGGCAAAAATAGCCATAATAATACATATTACAAATTTTTTTAATTTGATTAGCATTAGTTAATCGATATGATATTTCTCTAGCTTTTCTGTATTCATTGAACAAAATCTAGTATTTAAAGATAAGAGACCCCATATTTTCTAAAATATTAATTCTCTTTAAATACTATATGATTAAAAAAACCACGTCATTTGCACCATAAACTAAAATAACAATGGCAAAGATCTTAATCAACGATGGTATTCACCCAGCAGGTTTAAAAAAATTACAAGAAGCAGGATTTGATGTGGACAATATAAAAATTCCACAAGATGAGTTGTTAGCTAAACTGCCAGAGTACAATGCCATCTGTGTAAGGAGTGCAACCAAAGTCAGACAAGATTTAATTGAAGCCTGTCCTCAGTTGAAAGTGATAGGAAGAGGTGGCGTTGGGCTAGACAATATAGATGTTGATTTTGCCAAAACCAAAAATATTGCAGTGTGCAACACTCCCGCAGCATCGTCGCGATCTGTTGCTGAGTTGGCCTTTGCGCATCTGTTTAGTATTTCTAGATTTTTATATAAATCAAATCGCCACATGCCTTCTGATGGAGTAGCTGAATTTAAAGCACTCAAAAAATCATATAGTAAAGGTTTTGAACTTAAAGGCAAAACTTTAGGCATTATCGGTATGGGACGTATTGGTCAAGAGGCGGCAAAGATGGCTTTGGGCTTGGGAATGAAAGTTCTAGCTGTTGATCCCTTCGTTGAAAATGTGAATTTAGATTTATCGATCAATGATCAATCTATTTCAATTCCACTGAAAACAGTAGACATGGATGATATGCTCAAAGCAGCAGATATTATCACCTTACATATTCCTTTTACTGGAGCACCAGTGCTCTCAACTACAGAATTTTCAAAAATGAAAGATGGTGTTATTTTAATCAATGCGGCAAGAGGCGGCACAGTTGATGAAGATGCATTGATGGAAGCTTTAAATTCTGAAAAAGTTGCTGCTGCTGGCATTGATGTTTTTATAAATGAGCCTACCCCTCGTGAAGACCTCTTAAAGCATCCTAACGTATCGTGTACACCTCACATAGGTGCATCAACAAATGAAGCGCAAGAAAACATTGGTATTGAGTTAGCCGACAAATTGATTTCAGTTTTAAGCTAACTTAAAGTTGAAAGGATTTAGGGTATTAAGGAATTAGGTTATAGGGTTTTAGGGTTTTGTTTATTCTGTAAATGACAATTCATGTAAATGAGTAAATGATATCATCGGAAAGAACTGTTTATACTTGCCATCCCTTCTCGAAACCCGATGAAACCCTTGATTTCCTCTGAAACCATTTAAAACCCTCTAAACCTTTGATTCCCTCTGAACCCTTTGTCCCCCTTGATTCCATCGATCCCTTGACCCCTTAGTTTTCCTGCAAAGGCAAAATCTCCATATCAAAAACCAATGGTGTATTGGGCGGTATTAATCCCGGAAATCCACGTGGTCCATAAGCCAAATGACTAGGTATAAGTAATTGAACCTTCGAACCGACTTTAAAAGTTTTTAGCGCTTCGTTCCATCCAGGAATCATTCCACCTACAGTATGCATTATAGGTCTTCCAGTATTTCGACTGGTGTCAAATATTTTACCATCTAAAAAATAACCTGTGTAATGTGCTTTAAAAGGTTGTTTGTCGAGTGCAACAGTACCTGTGCCCTCCTTATGCAAAATATAATACATACCTGAGTCTGTTCTTTTTACATCTAATCCTTTGTCGACAGCATAATCAATAAGATCATTTTCATCTTTTTGAGCTTGCGTCTGCGGGTCCTTATGAAAATTAGTGTATAGTTTTGTTGCCAATGCTGAGGTGGGCTTTTTCTCTCTTATATCACTATTCTCTGCAGCTTTTTTTGAATCGGTAACACAAGAAAATAGGAAAAGCGAAAGGAGAACAAAGACTACTATCAATAAAATTTTCATTTTTAAATTTTTACAAAGATAGATATTAGCTTAAAATTATCTTAGAATGGCAGACGTTCAAACATGATATATTAGCAGAAATTATATATAATTGCTTTTAATTAACCCAATGATCAGCAAAAACGCTTTTTACAATGGTCTTTTTTTAGGTGGAGCTCTAGTTGTGGCCTCCTTTTCCTTCTATATGGCTAATACAAAGATGTTTTTGATTGGAAAATCACAGTTGCTATTTATACCTTTTTTAATACTATTATTTAAGACTGGAGGGGATGCAAGGAGAATTAATGGTGGATACATTGATTTTAAAGGTTTATTCAAGGATATGTTTTTCGCCGCGGCGATAGGTACATTTCTTTGTACTTCATTTGAGTACATTTTGTTTAACTTCATTGATCCTGATTTAAAAATACAAATGGCTGAAAATATGCGTACGGTTTTTAAAGAAAGGGGTCTTGAGGGCAACTATTTGTATGAAAAATCCCTGGAACAAATCGAAAATGGACAGTACTTTTCTTTGGGAAGCACAATCTTAGCTTACCTTGTAAAGCTAATTGCACCAAGTGCTTTAGTCGCTGCCATGTATGCTGGCATTATGAAACGAAAAATCAAATTACCTAATATAAAAAATCCAAAAAAATGAATAATGCTTTAAAATGGGGTGGCATAATGGGTGTGGCCCTTGTAATATTAAACCTTGCTTTGTACATGGCTGGAATGATCAATGAAGAAACAGGGAGTTCTGGTGTTCTAGGCGCAGTTTTAAGTTATGTTTTTTCCATAGTACCAATTGTTCTTGGAATAAAGGCGTACAAAGATGCACAAGATGGATATCTTACAGTTGGAGATGGCGTAAAACAAGGTATGTTAATTGGGATTATTGGAGGTTTAATTATGGCCGTATATTTTTTCGTGTTTTACGCTATGATTGCTCCTGAACTTTTAGAAGTGATGAAAGACCACGCCTTGAGTCAACAGTCTGGTATGGACGATGATCAAGCTGATTTTATGAGCTCTACGATGGGCATTTTTTTCAGTCCTGGAGTTATGGCTGGTATGACTGTTCTGATGAAATTTTTCTTGGGTCTTTTTGTTGGTTTAATAACGGCTGCAGTAATTCAAAATGTGAGACCTTTTGACAGTGATACTTTATAATTAATCTTAAAATTCTTAATGAATCTATCTCTGGTAATTCCATTTTTTAATGAAGTCGATTCGTTAGAATCACTTGTATCATGGATTGACCGCATTGTCAAGTCGATGAATATTGAGCATGAGATTGTCATGATCGACGATGGAAGCAATGATGGATCATGGGAAAAACTTAAAGAACTAAAGCTCAAATACCCTCAAATTGTCGGTATTAAATTCAGAAGGAACTACGGTAAGTCAGCAGCTTTAAATACTGCATTTGAAGTCACTCAAGGTGATGTTGTTATTACCATGGATGCTGACTTACAAGATAGTCCCGATGAGATTCCTGCTCTTTACAAAATGATAATGGAAGAGGGATATGATTTGGTTTCGGGTTGGAAAAAGGAAAGGCATGATCCATTATCGAAAACAATCCCTTCAAAGTTTTTCAACAAAATAACACGGTGGTTAAGTGGCATCAAGCTCAATGATTTTAATTGCGGATTAAAATCCTACTCTAATGATCTGGTCAAAAGCATAGAAGTTTATGGAGAAATGCATCGTTACATACCCGTCATAGCCAAGTCTGCAGGTTTTACTAAAATTGGAGAAAAAATTGTGCAACATCGTTCGAGGGAACATGGTGTTTCAAAATTTGGAATGGAGCGTGTCATGAGAGGTTACCTCGATTTGTTATCAATAAGTTTTGTAGGAAAGTTTGGAAAAAGACCCATGCACTTCTTTGGATCGCTCGGGACAATCTTGAGTTTTGCAGGCATAGTGATTATGTCTTATTTAACTTTTTCTAAGTTAATATGGAACGAAGAGCGCATAGCAGATCGCCCTTTATTTTACTTAGGTATTCTATTAATAATTGTTGGAGTACAACTTTTTATTGCCGGCTTTTTAGCCGAAATGATTTCAAGAAATAATCCTCAGAGAAATATTTATTCTATAGCTGAAAAGCTTTAATATGTCTAAAAAAGCCATTTTCATAGGACCAGCATATCCTTACAGAGGAGGTATCGCTGCCTTCAATGAAAATTTAGCCAAAACTTTTCAATCAAATGGTTGGGATTGCAAAATGATTACATTCACACAACAATATCCTGACTTTTTATTTCCTGGAAAAAATCAATTGACTACTGAAGACACACCGCCAAACTTAAGTATCAAAAGAGGAATTTACAGCACCAACCCGCTCAGCTGGTTGAAGATATCCAAGGAAATAGTCTCAGAAAAACCAGATGTTGTTATCACTCAATATTGGATGCCTTTTATGGCTCCAGCTTTCGGCACAATTTTAAGAGGTATAAAAAAGTCACTAAAAACTGTAAAATGCATTACAGTCGTACACAACTTTAAGCCGCACGAAAGTCGCATTGGCGATAAGCAGCTTAATAAATTTATTGCCAACAGAACAGATCATATGATTTGTTTATCTGATAGTGTCGCTAACGAAATAAAAGAATCATTGCCTGATAAAAGCATGAGTACTTTATTTCACCCTATCTATGATCACTATGGAGAAAAGATAGATCAAAAGATTGCACAGTCTTCATTGGGCCTTGACCCAAATTATACTTACTTACTATTCTTTGGTCTTGTGAGAATGTATAAAGGACTTGACTTGCTTATTGAAGCACTTCCCTTTATACAAACAGACAAACCTTATAAATTGATAATTGCGGGAGAGTTTTATGAAGATCAAAAGAAGTATGAAAAACTTATTCAAGAAAAAAACTTGCAAGATAAAATCATTATCCATAACAAATACATAGCCAATGAAGACGTGCCCAAATACTTCTGCGCATCTGATATCATCGTTTTGCCATACAGAACAGCTACTCAAAGCGGTGTTGTCCCAGTTGCTATTCATTTTGATAAAATGGTAATCGTTACTAAAGTGGGCAGCCTTTCAAATCTTATTTCAAAACATAAAATTGGCTGGGTTTCTGAAAGTAACTCTGAATCTATAGCCGGCCACATAGAGCGTTTTCTTAATAATACAGAAACACTTCGTCCTGATTTTGAAAGCATTAAAAAAGACTTATCATGGCAAGCATTTTTTGATAACTTTGTCGATCAACTCGGATAAATGTCAACTAATTTGCATAAATATTTCACACAACATCAAAATTGCATTAACGCAATGGCGGATGATATCGTTTTGAATGAGAATCTGATCAAAGTGATTTCTATGATTACCCAAGCATTTCAAAACCAAAACAAAGTTTTGTTCTGTGGCAATGGCGGAAGCGCCGCCGATGCAGAACATCTCGCTGGAGAATTAAGTGGCAAATTTAAAATTGATCGCAAACCACTTTTTGCTGAAGCACTTCATGTCAATGCAGCTGCTTTAACAGCTATTGCAAATGACTATGATTATATAGAAGTTTATGCACGCCTGCTAGAATCCAAAGCAAAAGAAAGCGACATTTTAATTGCGATCTCCACTTCAGGACAATCTACTAATATTTTAAAAGCAATAGAAAAAGCGAAAACTCTAGGTGTATTTGTGGTAGGAATGGGAGGAAAAACAGGTCATGCAATGCAAGAATCTAGTGATATTTATCTTTTAGTGCCTTCAACTGACACGCCTAGAATCCAAGAAGCTTATATGTTATTGGGTCATATTATTTGCGAAGAAGTGGAAAAGAATTTGTTTGCAACATGATCACTGAAAGTACTTTACAAACGAAAGATGGATTGTCATTGTTTACTAAATCTTGGATGATTGATAATGCCAAAGCAAATATATTCTTTGTCCATGGCTTCTTTGAACATTGCAGTCGTTACGATGACGAAGCAAAATTCTTTAATCAAAATGGTTATAATTTTTTTGCATACGATCAAAGAACACATGGAAAGTCAGACGGAGAAATCCGATCATACATCAAATCTTTTGACAACTATTTAAATGATTATCAAATTTTCCTTAATACCGTAAATGACTTTCCCTCCCAAAATAATTTCCTTTTTTCGCACAGCATGGGAGGACTGGTTCAATTATCATATTTACTAGACAATAAATATCCAATTCCAAACTTTAGAGGCACGCTTTTTTCAGCACCATTAATTATGGCTGCCAAAGACATGGCGCCCCTACTTCAAAAACTTTCTGGAATTGTTGGTACATTTTTTCCAAAATTAAAAACTGTGAAAGCCGACGCCACAGCTATTTCTAGGGATCCTCAAGAAATAGAAAAGTACAAAAATGATCCATTGATATATACAGAAGGTATTTATGCTGCTTCGGGAAAAAATATTCTAAAGCAAATTAAAAAGATAGAAAAGAGGTTTGTAGAATTTGATCAATCTGTAATCATACAACATGGAACAAATGATAAATTGGCCGAACTAGAAGGAAGTAAAAACTTTATAACAAAATGTAGCTCCAAAGATGCTACCTTTATTCAGCTGCAAGAATACAAACACGAAATCACCAAAGATCTCAATAAAGAAAATGTGCTTTCTGCTTTTGTAGATTGGATGAACGAACGAATTCACTAAACAAAAACTCACTTTTGTTAAAACGTTTAAAAGAAATAAACTCAGAAGAATACTGGAACGTCACAAGCCATGCTTGGGGTTGTATATTGAGTTTATTAGGCACTGTCATTATGCTCCGAAAAGCGACTTCAAATCCTAATGGAAATAGTTTAATTGCCGTAAGTGTTTTCTGTTTAAGTTTAGTCCTTCTTTTTGCAGCCTCTTCCAGTTTCCATTATTATTGGGACAAACCTTACAGACATAAAATACGTGTACTAGATCATATATGTATTTTCTATTTGATTGCCGGCACTTATACCCCATTTATGATATTGCTTTACGATAATGAAATAGGTCATTTCTTCCTAAAAGCATTGTGGCTTACTGCAGCATTTGGCACAGTCTTCAAATTCTTTTTTACAGGAAAATACGAATATGTTTCATTGGCCCTATATTTAGGAATGGGCTGGTTGGTTGTTTTGAGGTTTGATGCTCTACTAGAATACACCCCTTTTATATCCCTTGTATTTTTAATACTAGGAGGACTTTCCTACTCTATTGGTGTTTATTTTTATGCTAATGATCAAAAGCCTTATTACCATCCTATATGGCATGTATTTGTCTTAGGAGGGGCCTTCTCTCACTATTTATCTATCTATTTTTTCTTGTAAAAAAAATGCCACAACATTCAATTGTGGCAACCCGATGTTAGTGATTTAAAACCGAAGTTTAAAATATGGCTGTAAGCCAATCCCACTAAACTTATCGTAATTCAAAGATATTCCTGTGGCTGTAATCAGTCGTCTTGCAACTTGAAATTCATATTCAAAGTTTAAGTTGACATCGAAGGGCGCAAAGATAATTCCGTTGCTCTCCTCTTTAGTAGTTTTGTTATAAGAAGCAAATGCCTCAACAGAAAACCTATTTCTCAAATCTGGAAAGTAACTCAATCTAGCTGTCCCATTCAAATAAACGGCATCTCTATTCGTCGTGAGTTCAAAATCTATACTATTTCTGTGCCCTAAAGAAATGGTGACCCAGTTCTGAAATTTTTCTTTGATAGCGTATAACTCTAAGTTGGCATTAATGTCAAAAGAGAAGACCGCGTTTTGGGAGCTTAAACTTATCGCGTTGGTGTTTCTATCAAAATTAGGAATACCAATAGCACAAAATTTTAGATCGTTTATTTTTTTTAACCTGGTTTGTAATCTTTTAGGTCTTTAAATATGGGTCCATATTGTGAACTTAAAATAAAAGGTATGAACAAAAGAAAAATCCATCCTGAAAATTTAGTAAGTGGTTTCATAAATAAGAATTAACGATTTAATTTTTGAATGTTGTTCTAATAGACAATGCCACTTTTAACATTGTTGGAAGTTTATCATAACGTTAAGTCTAAATCTTAGATAGGTCTAAATACTTTACAACCTATTTGTTTTATAATCTTTAAATTTTCTCAAAAGAATAATGACTAGCTAATCTTCGTAATTGCTTGAATCAAATATATGTATGTGGCTTGATCGAAAAAAACGATTGACCCCTACTTAATAGAGTATAAGAGAATTTTGTGGTCCCTTTAACTGAAATTAGGACATGAATTGAAATTTTAAGAGCTAATTGACAAGTTATAATGACCGCAAAATGGGTTTTATAAAAAATTATAAGTTGCTTTTGTACAACTAAGTAAAATAATATTCCGAAAATACAATAATTAAAGAATAGTATCTTATCTCAAAATCTACTAGAAATGATTTCCCTATTTGATATCTGTAACAAAGGTTTAATGCGTTGACCAATCTCTATTAATTAATAACACAAAGATCAAAAGCACACTAGATACAACAGTCAAGGATAAGGCAATGCCGTATTGATCAGCTAAAAAGCCAACTGACAGTGCTATTAAAGCTGTTAAAATAGTTTTATAAAAAGATTGTGCCGAATATACTGAAGTCAGTATTTCATTAGAAACATTATCCGCCAGGAGTCCAGTCAAAATAGGCTTCCTCATATTTTCAACCAGAAAAATTAAAATAAAAAATATTACAGCGAGAAATGTCAGATTTACAAAAGCGAAAACACCGGCAAAGATGCCTAGCGTTAGTCCCACTGCTAAAGTTTTGATGGGAATTGATCTTATTCCCGAGCCTGATAATTTTGATGCTGATTTTGACGCCCAAGAAGTCAATAAAAAAATAATGAAATAACAAAGTCCTATTACTAATCCCGATTTTTGATTTTCTGCAACATTGAACTCAAAAGGAATCAACAACGCTAAAGCCAATAAGAAAACTTGAATGTAATCTTTTATGGCTGCCAGGTAAGCACTGTGCACGGCAGCAGAATTCATAACTCCAAGGACCTGTCTGTCCTTTATAGCTTTTAGAAAATAACTTAAAGTTGTCCTTAAGTTTATACGATTAGATTTTTTCATAAGCGAATAATCTAATTGCGTGGGGTAAGAATAGACGTTAAAAAAATTAATGAGGTACGGCACAACAGCAAATAAGAATACAATTTTATATTCCCCCGTGAAGAAAACTAAGAAGCCTGCAATGAGTGCAGATACAGCAGAACCTTTTTGAGACCATGATCTTGTATTGCCGTAATAGTCAATTTTATAAACACTCCAATTATTTAATTTTAAATAATCCATAATCATCCCTTTATGGGTTCCTGACCTGAATGCATCTGCAACTCCAAGCATGATCATCGCGCTAAGGAAAAAAATAAAATGATTGGCGAAATAAAATATAACAAAAGCCATTATATAAGTGACAAAAGAAAACACCAATGCACGTTTTCGACCAAAAGTATCTGCCAGCAAACCAGAAGGCACCTCTGCTACATTGATAATCATTTCCTTTAAAGCATATAATATCCCTATTTGCGCATAAGAGATTTCATAATCAAGAAAAAACAACAAAAGAAAGGCATCATAAAATCTTAGATTCTTTAAAAATCCATAAAGGCAAAATTTGAAATATTGCTTGTCTTTTTGATAATAATCCATTTGACAAACTATTGATCTTTCAAAAGAGCCAATGCGCGCTTAGCTCTAGATTTGTAAGCTGCTGTGCCATGCGGAAGGTGTTCTTCAACTTCTGCAATCAATTCACCTTGTAAGTCAGGATATTTAATGGCGATGCGTGTTAAAACAGAGATAGAAAAAGCACGTACAGCAATGGGCTCTTTAGGGTTACGTAAAAATTCAAAACTGCGCTCATATAATTCACCTTCAATATGTTCTGGAATGTCTATCTCTTGGAAAATGCTCATTGTATTTCTAGCTACAGCATTATGAGATGGATTCTTTAACACTTTTACCATTTTTTCCAGATATGGTTTAATCATCTTTGGTTGTTTTCTTCCAATGACATTAACAGGCCAAGCTGCCCTCTGATTAAATCGCCAATGCCATTTTGAATCTAAAAAAAAAGACATTAATGCTTTCATTTTCATAGAGTTAGAACCTATGAACGAAACTATCTTATTTCTCTGGGCAGTTGTGTGCTCAGCTTCTAATAATTTTTTGATGTCATCTTGGTATTTCACTTGCAACAGATATAATTTTTTTATATATATTTTTCTTACATAAAGTTAGTTTTATTCTATAAATCCAATATCTTCGCATCTTTCCCAATACCTTTTAAATAATTAAATAGATTACAAATTAGGCCTAGTTAATCTGGAGCACATTAATTATTAATGAAGGAAATAAAAAGGTATTTAATCACAGCTGCACTACCGTATGCGAATGGACCACTACATATTGGTCATCTTGCCGGTGCATATTTATCCCCAGATATTTATACGAGATTTTTAAGGTTACAAGGAAAAGACGTGGTATTCATTTGTGGCTCGGATGAAAATGGTGCCGCTATTACAATGAGGGCTATCAAGGAAAATACCACACCTCAAGCCATCGTAGATAAATACCATAATCTATTTGAAGATACATTCAAAAAAATTGGTGTTTCTTTTGATCACTATCATCGAACATCTTCACCTCTGCACCATGAAACTTCTCAAGGTTTCTTCAGAAATTTGTACGAGAAAAATGAGTTTATTGAAAAGGAAACCGAACAGTATTTTGATCCTGAAGCCCAACAATTTTTAGCGGACAGATATATAAAAGGTACTTGCCCTAAATGCGGCTTCGAAAATGCCTACGGGGATCAATGTGAGAATTGTGGTAGTTCGCTGAGTCCTACAGAACTTATAAATCCATCTAGTACTTTAAGTGGCGCTCAACCTGAACTTAGAAAAACGAAACATTGGTATCTTCCGCTTGACAAATATGAATCTTGGTTAAAGGAATGGATCGAAACAGGAGTAGTCGACGGTGAACAATTACACTACCCTGAAGATTGGAAAAATCATGTTCTAGGTCAGTGCAAATCATGGATAGAAACGGGCTTACAACCCCGGTCTATGACACGAGATTTAACATGGGGGGTGGATGTCCCACATGATATTTCAGGAGCTGAAGGTAAAAAATTATATGTTTGGCTAGATGCACCAATTGGCTACATCTCTTCTACAAAACAATGGGCCAAAGACAATGATAAAAACTGGGAGTCTTATTGGAAAGATGATTCAACGGCGCTTATTCATTTTATAGGAAAAGACAATATCGTTTTCCATTGTATTATCTTCCCAGCTATACTAAAGGCACATGGAGAATACATATTACCGATGAATGTGCCTGCTAATCAATTTATGAATTTAGAAGGAGAGAAAATTTCTACTTCAAGAAACTGGGCAGTTTGGGTACATGAATATCTTGAAGATATCCCGCATCAAGAAGATGCATTAAGGTATATGATGATAAAAAATATGCCCGAGCAAAAAGACAGTGAATTTACCTGGAAGGGTTTTCAAGATGCCAACAACAATGAGTTGGTTAATAACTTTGCCAATTTTGTCAATCGTGTCGTTGTTCTAACCAACAAATATTACGAAGGTGTCGTGCCAGAATTTGATGAAGACTTAGATATTGTTGGTTGTGACTTTGAAGATGAAATGAGTTACCATGAAGGTGAAATGTTGCGACTATTTGATTCTCTTGATGCTCTATCTGCTAAACTAAGAAAATTTGACTTTAGAGGAGGACTGCAGAAGTTAATGGAAATGTCTAGCCAAGGCAATCAACTATTGCAGTTTAATGCACCTTGGAAAACAGTAAAAGAAAATCCTGAAAATGTAAAAGTTGTCATGAACCTTGTCTTACAATATGTTAACGTCATGTCTATTGCTGTAAGACCATTCTTGCCTTTTACTTCTGACAAAATGCGAGAATTGCTCAAGCTTGAACCTATTACTGAAAATGGTGAAATGCTGGCTTTAAGCAATGCCCTTGCAGAAGGTGAATTACCTTTAGCAACAGGTCATAAAATTGGTGAACCTATACATCTCTTTTCCAGAATAGATGACGATATTATTCAAAAGCAAGTTGATAAATTACGCGCTTCTAAAAAAACACCTGAGCCTGCGATGGCAGCAACAACCGCAGTAGCAGATAAAGATTTTAAAGACACTATCAACTATGATGACTTCACTAAAATGGATTTGCGTGCCGCAACCATTATCGAAGCCAGTAAAGTCAAAAAAGCGGATAAGCTTTTACAACTGCAAATAGATTTGGGTTTTGAAAAAAGGACAGTTGTGTCTGGTATTGCCAAAGATTTTAAACCTGAAGATATCATTGGACAAAGAGTAACCCTCTTAGCCAACTTAGCACCTCGAAAAATCAGGGGTGTAGAATCACAAGGCATGATTTTAATGGCAGAAAATCTAGACGGACGCCTTAATTTTGTCCAACCTGCTAAAAGCGCTGAAAACGGTTCAAAAATTTCTTAACAACAAAGTATTCATTCGATTAGGAAATAAAAGTCTAAAACTTTAGTTTTAGACTACATGTATATACCTAGAATCCACATTGCAAAAGATCCACAACGGGTAGTCAACTTCATTAAAAAATATAGTTTTGCTATTCTGGTATCACATAAGGGTCATAAGGATTTGTCTATCGTTCACATTCCCATTGAAGCTGAAATTAAAGATGAAGAATTATATCTCAGTGGTCATGTAGCCTTAGAAAATCCGGTAGCAAAACTGATAAGTTCTGGAACTCGTTCAACTATTATTTTCTCTCAGCCACATGCCTATGTTTCTTCTTCGTGGTACGATCATGTTAATGTGCCTACTTGGAATTATATTGCTGTACATTGTAGCGGCTTGTTTAGAAAAATTGAAGGTGAAGAATTATTAGATTCCATAAAAAAAATGGTCGAGCATTATGAAGATGGTAGGTCAGCACGTTACAACATTTTCGATATGCCTCAAGATATGCTTCAAGCTCATTTGGACGGTTTGGTTGGCTTTGATATGAAAATAGATCTCATTGAAGCCAAGTATAAATTGAGCCAAAATAGACACGATAAAGATTTCAAGAATATTATAATTAAATTACTGCAATCATCAGACCCTTTGGAAAAAGATATTGCCAACGAAATGATTCAATTAAGACCACATCTCAATGAAGAATTCTAAGTTCATTATTTTATCGTTTCTTTTCTTTTTAGCGGGTGCTCAAAAAGCTATTGCACAACTCTCGCCGTCAGCAGAAATATCAATTATAACCTGTCAACAGGGTGATGATTTATACAATGTTTTTGGGCACACAGCCATACGTATTTATGACCCTGAATATAAAATCAACGAAATATACAATTATGGCATTTTTGAATTTAAGCCAGGATTTGGAATTAAATTTTTACGCGGCAAGCTACTTTATAAATTAGGCAAACAAAGTTTTAATGGTTTTATAGACGCCTACACGAGAGAGAAACGCAGCGTGCTCCAACAAAAATTAAATATAAGTCTAGAAGAAAAAATAAATATTTATCGTGCACTAAAAGAAAACTACAAGCCTGAAAACAGGGAATATCTTTATGATTTTTTCTTCGATAATTGTACCACGCGTGTAAGGGATCTTTTAGAAAAGCACATTTCAGGCTTACAATTACCAAAAGATTTTGAAGATATCACCCATCGACATTTATTGGACAAGTCTACATTTGCCATGCCTTGGACAGACTTTGGCATGGACCTGATTATAGGCGCACGAACAGATAAAAAAACAAGTCAAGCAGAACAATTGTTTTTACCCTTTAACTTATATGCATTACTGAATGCCACTACAAAAAACGGACAAGCATTAGTTGAAGATTCTCTAATATTATTAGACTATGATAAAGAGATAGTGAGACGATCAAAGAAGCCATTTATCACACCAACACTTGTCTTTGGTATATTTCTTTTACTCGAAATATTCTTCTATTGGCAAAAGAAAAAAGGAAAAGTATTTTCAGTTATTAAGTACATAGATACTTTGTGGTTTTCGCTTCTGGGCATAGGAGGATTAGTCATTCTTTTTATGTGGTTTGGAACTGATCACACTGTGACCAAAATTAATTTTAATTTACTATGGATGAGTCCACTATTCTTTTTCTCAAAGTTGAGGAAAAACAAATTTGGAATGATCATTCTTTTAGTGTCTTTGTTGTTAGCGCTTCTTTGTAATTTAGGCCTCCAAGAAATGCACATAGCCAGCATCCTCATCATCGTTACAACAATTTTAAAATTGAGTTCCAATTATATTTACACATCTCGTTAGACAAAAGACCCAATTTTTCATAATTGCACAAATACTAAATTGTAAGTTATCCCTTCTTTTAGTAATTGTAAACATAAAATTCTAAACTTACTTTCGCAACAGCAAATTCTAATTTTAATAAAATTTTGAATGTAAACATTTTAACAAATTTTAGTATTTTGACTGAATGAATAGAATGATAAAAATCACCCTTCTATTTATAATTGCAAGTATCTCCTTAACTTTGAATGCACAAGTTTTTCTTCAAATTCCAATAGAAGGCACTCAAGGTGAGGATTGGATAATAGTTAATTATGTGGACTGGGATACGATTGGGATTAAAGATTTTAATTGCAGTACTAAAACTTACGATGGGCACCAAGGTACAGATTTTGTTATACGAAGTTTTCAAGACATGGATGACAGCGTTGCAGTACATGCCGCAACGGCAGGTATAGTTACTTTCACTGTTGACACCATTTTTGATAGAGAGACAATCAGCGATATTGATAAAGGTTTAGGAAACTATATTGCCCTGAGTCATGCTAACGATTTCTACACTTATTATGGTCACTTAATGCAAAATAGCGTGCAATTTGAAGTGGGCGACAGCGTTGAGGCAGGAGCACTTATTGGTTTCGTGGGGAGCAGCGGTAATAGTACTGATCCTCATTTGCATTTTGAATTGTGGTATGACAGTTTGTATATAGTGGATCCATTTGCAGGTGATTGTGGAAACGAAGTGACCAGATTTATAGATCCACCAACTTACGATTCATCTTTGACAGTTTGGGAAAGTGGTTTGCATCTGAAAAATGATTTGACTATAAATGATCTTCGGGAACGAATTGTATCTATTGATAAACCGTATTCCATTTCTGTGGGTTCTGATTCTATGTTATATTTTTGGTCACACATGTATGGTTTGCGAAAGGATAAAGAGCTGAGTATAAAATGGTTTACCCCTGATAATTTAGAGTGGTTTGATTATTCCTTTAGTCTAGATAGGGACTACTGGTATTACTACTATTGGAGCTTTATTAACCATCAAGACCTTGTAGTAGGAGATTGGACTGTTAGATTATATTATGATGGAATGGAAATAGCGAATGAAATATTCGAAGTCAATGATGAAGTAACTTCACTTACAAAACTAAATGGTGATGGTAAATGCCAGGAATATAAAAGTTGGTCCTATGATAAATTAATATCTAGTGATCATATTGATGTCAATATCTTCAATGTTAATGGCCAGCAAATTTCAAAAAACGAATTACCTGATTTACCATCAGGAATTCATTTGCTTCAGATCCGCAATGGAGATCAGAATTGTATCTTAAAACGATGGATCGAGTAACTTGGATTAAATTTTATTTGCGCTTTACACTTAAAGGACAACTTGAAATTTAGAATTTGACAAGTTAACTTGTACTAATGCATTCCATTCACGAAAGTGAAATTATTAGAAATAACTTTGTCATTTGAAATTTATCTCTGATCTCTTCTATAAATTTCTCTTCTGAAACTAATCGCTAAAAGTTTTTATACCTTTTAACATTTCAGACAATGTATGCTCAGTGATAAATTATCCATTCGTCGCAAGACAAAAACTGCTCTTTTAAAAATTTAAATACTTAAGCAATATGACTATCAAATGCATATTTCTGACTTTTTGACTGTTTAATTAGAACATTTGACCATAATGGCAGTTAAACTAGCGTAAATGCAACTTGGTATGTATATTGACATACTTGAGTAACAAGATAATATATGATATTTAAGAACCTGGTTATACCCGCTTTTTTTGATGATGCGTCGGAGAATGACATGATTCCTATCTTTTCGGTCGAGGACCAAAGTGATGACAAAAAGAAATTAGAGATTCCTAATACACTTCCTGTTTTAGCTTTAAAAAATACAATTTTGTTTCCTGGGGTTGTCATCCCTATTACAGTAGGTCGCAATAAATCAGTTGAAGCTGTCAATCAAGCTTTCGCCAGTCACAAATTGATAGCCGTCTTTTCTCAAAAAGATCCTAAAACAGAAAGTCCTTCTGAGAATGATTTGTATAAAATCGGAACTGTCGCCAAAATTGTGAAAATTCTCAAAATGCCTGATGGCTCAACAACGGCTATTTTGCAAGGTAGACAAAAAACTGAGCTGTTAAGATTAGTCAGTGAAGACCCCTATTTGGAAGGTGAATTAAAAAATTCTGAGCTCAAACTTAATAATACAGTCGAATTTAAGGCGACTATTAGCAGTATAAAGGACATGGCTAAGCGTATTATAGAGTTGTCTCCCCAGATTCCAACCGAAGCTTCTATGATGCTTGAAAATATAAATAAGGATAGTTTTCTTTTGAATTTTATTTCTTCCAATCTCAATATTAAAATGGAGGAGAAGCAAAAGATTCTTGAAATAGGTGAGATCACAGCATTGGCTGATACAATCTTAAAGCAGGTCAATAAAGAACTAAAAATGGTTGAGGTCAAAGGTCAAATCGAATCTAAAGTAAGAGGAGATATTGAGCAACAGCAAAGAGATTACTTTCTTAATCAGCAACTTAAAACGATTCAAGATGAGTTGGGTCAAAATCCGCAGACTGAACAAATTTTAGAAATTGAAGAAAAAGCCAAGAAAATGGTTTGGCCAGAATATGCGGCTAAACAATTTGAGAAGCAACTGAATAAAGTCAAGCGTATCAATCCGCAAATGGCAGAATACTCTGTCACACTCAATTATCTTGAGTTGATGTTAGAGTTGCCTTGGGAAACATATACGGCGGACAACTTTGATTTAAAAAGCGTTGAAAAGACTTTAGATAAAGATCATTTTGGATTAGAAGATGTGAAAGAAAGAATTTTAGAGCATTTAGCTGTACTGAAATTGAAAGGAGACATGAAGTCACCAATTATTCTTTTGGTTGGTCCTCCTGGTGTAGGTAAAACAAGTTTAGGAAAATCCATCGCGGAAGCACTTAATAGAAATTTTGTGAGAATGTCTCTTGGTGGTTTGCATGATGAAAGCGAAATACGTGGACATAGAAAAACTTATATAGGTGCAATGCCAGGAAGAATATTACAGTCCTTAAAAAAATGTCAGTCATCAAATCCAGTTTTTATTCTAGATGAGATTGATAAGGTTGGTAAAGATTTCAGAGGTGACCCCAGCTCTGCATTATTAGAGGTTTTAGATCCTGAGCAAAATGAAAATTTTTATGATAATTATTTAGAAATGGATTATGACTTATCTAAGGTCATGTTTATCGCTACTGCGAATTCATTAAACTCGATTCAATCAGCTTTATTAGATAGAATGGAAGTCATACAAATTAGTGGATACTCTACTGAAGAAAAGGTAGAAATAGCCAAAAATCATTTGGTTCCAAAACAGTTAAAAGCACATGGGCTTAAAGCGGCTGATGCAAAACTCGGAAAGAAAACATTACATAAAATAATAAGAGAATATACAAAAGAGTCTGGGGTAAGATCTTTAGAAAGAGAAATTGCAGGTGTTCTGAGAAATATTGCTAGGAAAAAGGCAATGGAAGAAACCTACAGCAAATCTATTTCTGAAGAGGATGTCACAACGATTTTAGGACCATATAAATTTCCACCCGATTCTTATGCTGTAATTAAAAATCCTGGTGTAGCTGTTGGATTGGCTTGGACACGCGTTGGTGGCGATATTCTATTTATCGAATCAAGTTTAAGTTCTGGTAAAGGTAAATTAACCTTAACGGGTAACTTAGGAGATGTCATGAAAGAATCAGCAACCACAGCTTTAAGTTTTATAAAAGCTAATGCTGTAAAACTTAATATCGAACCTCAAACCTTTGGCACTCAGGATGTACATATTCATGTACCACAAGGGGCCATACCTAAAGATGGGCCTAGTGCAGGGATTACAATGATGAGCTCTATTGTGTCCGCCATCATAGGCAAGAAAATCAAAAGTGGTATTGCTATGTCTGGCGAGATTACATTGCGCGGAAAAGTATTACCTGTAGGCGGTATTAAAGAAAAAGTCTTAGCGGCCAAGAGATCAGGACTCAAAACAATTATACTTTGTAAAGACAATGAAAAAGATGTAAGTCAAATCAAGGAGGACTACGTCAAGGATGTCAAATTTATTTTTGTAGAACATATGTATGAAGTTTTAAACCATGTTTTGGGTTTAAAAATTGATTGCTAAGCATATTCACGTTAAATTGTCGTTAAAAAGGTGAACCACTTGAGTACGTCAAGCCATTTTCGTTGTTTTGTTATTGTGAAGAAGTTAACCTTAATCTTTGGACTTTGTTTATTTGCCTTTTCAATGCAAAGTCAAAACGAAAATGACAAAACCAATACTGACTCTGTAGAAAGAGTTATTCAATTTTCTGGTGTTGTCGTAACACATGATCCTAGTACAGGTGAAATGATACCTCTACCCTATACTACTATATCTATTGACAATTCCTCTAGAGGAACTTATTCAGAAATTGATGGATTCTTTTCAATCGTTGCTGAGGTTGGAGATTCAATAGTATTCAGTCGAATAGGATACCAAACGGCAAAGCATGGCATCTCTGATACTTTAGATTCTAGTTTTTATTCTTGGTATCAAGTCATGTCTAAAGATGACTATTTATTGCCTACTGCCGTCATATATCCTTGGCCAAGTAAAGAGCATTACAAGATCGAGTTTCTAGCATTGGACGTAAGTAACGAATTAGCAGAACGTGCCAAAAGAAATTTAGCTACAGAGCTAATTGAACGAATGGAACATGCAGTACCGCCTGATGGTACAGAGGCCTTTACATTAGAAAATGCCAAACAAGTTTATGAATACAAATATTCAGGACAGTACAAACCTCAAAACATTGGGAATGTTGCTGCTTGGGCGCAATTTATTAAAGCTTGGAGAAGAGGTGACTTTAAAAGAAAAAAGAAAAAAAAATAATCACAGTTTTCTCGTATATTAGACTCAATCCAAAATTATAGTTTTAAGTATTTAAACTTCTGTATTGACAGGGGGTCTATCAGCTATTCTAGGATCTTGTTTCAGCAGATTAACCATCACAGCAAAGAGATCAGGTAAGTGATCATTAAATTTATCTGGCTGTTCAAAAAAAGTTTCAATACACACTGCAAAAAATTCTATCATATTATTGCCTGCATAAGCTCTTAAATATTTATGTCGTTTTTCACGAATCTTAAATAATTTTTTGACGCCCAATTCATTAAACTTGCGGTAATCTATTTCATTGAAGATTTTAGAAAATACAGATCTTACATGATTTTCTGCTTGTAAAGCATGCGCCAATTCATGTAATGCCACATTAGATGCATCGTTTGGAATTATAAAACCTTCCTGCACACTTGGCCAAGACAGACATATAACATTGGCTTTGTAATCAACATGTCCTAATAAAGCTTCATACTGCGCAAAACTATAGGCATGTGGTAGGACATATATTGTTTTAAATCTTCTAAAGACATATTTCTCTAAACCAAAAGTCATCTGAACCCAGGCACTTAAAATTAAAATTTGCATTTCTGCAGTCACGCTCTGAGTTTTAACGGGCTTAAATTTGATGAACTTCTTGGTGATATAGAGCCGTGTTTTAAACCGAGTTTGCATTTGATTATCAAGCCCTAGATAGTAACTGTTGTATTCATTTAAATATTCATAATAACTATCCGGAAACCTTTTCAATCTGAATGTATACCACTTTATAAGGAAGCGTTCAAACATATTTAAATTGTTGCCAGAAATATAAACACTAATTCTTTGACATGGCAATAAATAAAATTCTAAATTCTAAAAAAAAACAAGGGCTTAAACAGCTTATTATATAAATAGTTTTATCATCCTTTCTTTTTTCGAGAGACATTACGCTATCAATTAATAAAGTCTCTTAAGTTTTACATTAACATGCACTATAACTCACAACTTGTTTACCTTTTAGTAGAAAATATTATTAGTATAAAATCATTGTTATGTCCAACTGCATTTTTTGTACTGAATCCTTTACAGGAAGATCTGATAAAAAGTTTTGTTCTGATCATTGTCGTTCCGCTTTCCATCATAAAAAGCAAGGAAAAACAATTTCTTTTATGCGCCGTATAAATGTAAAACTTAAGCAAAACAGGACTTTACTACTCAAGGTTAGAAGTTCCGAATTAAAAACTATCAGTAAAAGCTTATTGATAAATTTGGGTTTCGACTTTAATCTTGTAACACATTTTGACATCAAGAATAATGATATACTAAAGTTTTGCTATGATCTGGGTTATATCGAATTAAATGACTCTGAAATAAAAATTATAGAAAAAAGAACTTCTACGAAACCTTTCGTTAAATGACTGCGTATTATATTTGTACTACAAATATCAAGTTTTATGAAAAAGGAAATAATATATATATTCGGGCTATCAATTTTCCTGCTTTTTACAATTTCTTGTAAAAATGATGCACCAACAGCAGAAACAAGTACTGCCAGTACCCAAAAAACACACCCAGCTTTAAATTCGAAAGAAGGGTCTACATCCGCCAAATCAACGCATGCAAATGCATCACATTTAAATACGGGAGGCATGAAATGGATGACTTTTGAGGATGTGGCTAAGCATACAAACAAAGAAGGCAAAAAATATCTTGTTGATGTGTATACTGAATGGTGTGGATGGTGTAAAGTGATGGATAAAAAGACATTTACAGATCCAGAAATACAAAAGTTCTTAGATGAAAACTTTCATATAGTCAAATTTGATGCAGAGCAAAAGACTTCGATTTCTTTTAAAGGTGTTTCTTATGATTATGTGCCTGCAGGCAAAAAAGGAATCAATAAGCTAGCGATAGAGCTTTTAGGGCCAAGAATGTCTTATCCGACACTTGTTTACCTTGATGAGAACCTAAATTTGATCAAAAGAGTGCCTGGATTTAAGAAACCAGAGCAATTAATGGCCGATTTAAAGCTAATTGTTGGTTCTTAAAGGCTTGCGGAGGCAACATTTCTAATAATTAGAGTATCTATAAAATAGAACTTTAGCTGTGTATTCATGGCTAATAATTTGATTTAAACCATTCATTAGCCTTATATTGTACATAATTTTAAAAATCGACTCTTATGAGAATACTCTCCACAATTTTAATAGCTGTATTTTGTAGCTCATTTATTACTGCTCAACAAACTAAAAGATCATTTGTAGGTAAAACTGAAATGAAATGGCTTAATGACGAAGTGGCTTCGTTTGAGTCAACATTAGCAAGAATAACAAAGGCAAACAAAAATCAAGACATCAACTTGGTCGCTAGTAACAGAACAAAAACTATAAATGGTGTCAATAGATTTTCAAAGAATACTTCTGTCATTATAGAAAGTATTCAGACATTCATAGATAAAGATCAAAAAGATGCGACAAAGCATTACATAGCTGATGAGCCAAGAGATGTTACATTTCGTCAAGCCAGCGGCATGAATGCTTTTCAACAAATTGTTTTATTTGATGGTGATCTCGTGACATTACATGCTAATTCAGCAGAAATGTTAAGATTACAATCTGAAATAGAAGCTAGCAATTTCGAATATCTAAATAATGAAAGAAGCGCATCTAGCAATATTGATAAAACAACACAACTCTTTAAATTAGCCAAAGAGTGTAATGCAATAATTCAAAAAAGTAAAGTTCAATAAGTTAATGGCATTTGAAACAGAAGGGATACTTCATAAAGTATTTGATACAGAGAACAAGACAGCAACCTTCCAAGCAAGGGAATTTGTAATAAAACATGATGGAAATTATCCTCAGTTTATTAAATTCCAATTGACTCAGGATAGATGTGACCTCATCAGTAATTATAAAGAAGGAGACATGGTAAAAGTTTCCTTTGATTTGCGTGGACGCGAATGGAATGAAAAATATTTTACTAATCTTAATGCTTGGAAAGTGGAAGCTGGCGCAGTTTCTCAACCTGTTGGGGAACCAACTGGACCACCTTCGGAGTTTAAACCTATAGAAGAGCCTGTCTCTTCTGAGAGTTCAACAAATCAAGCAGAAGATTTTGGAGATTTACCATTTTAATATCAAAGTACATTTAGTTTCCTACATACTACTCCTATTTTCTTTTTTTACAACTTCAGCTCAATCTGAGTTTCTTCAAATAAGCGCAGAATCGGATTTTAGCGCAAGCGATTGGAATTTGTACAGCTATGTACTGGAAGAAGATGAAGACTATATCGATAAAATCTATGGTGTTTTGCGTATCAAATGGCCCCTGAGAGCTTCTTGGGATGAGTGGAGAATAGAAAATAATAATGTAATATATGACATTAAGCAAAAGTGGGGTAACAATCGAGATGAATGGGAATTACGTTCAGAGACAGGCCAGATTGTCTCCATTAAAACCAAATGGAGAAACGATTATACCGAATGGGTTATAAAAAGTGATCAACACGAAATAAGGTGGATATCTGAATTTGAAAGAGACCTGAGTTCATGGTTCTTCGAACATAAAACTTTGGGCCACATGAGTATGTATACGGAATTCAGAGGTGATCCAAGAGATTGGGTCATAGAAGATTTTTCAGAAAAAATATCTGACGAGATCAAACTGGCAGCTATTTTTATAACTACATATCTAACCAATCCGAAAAACTAAATTCTATAATTGCTTTAGGATTCTGTGCTTTTAATTAATTCTATTAACTGATCACCGTGAGATTTGGTTACCACCTTATTTACAATGTGCGTTACAATGCCTCTCTCATCGACAATGACTGTTGAACGATAAACACCTGTAATCTCGCGTCCCATGAACTTTTTTGGTCCCCATAATCCAAAAGCATTTATCATAACCTTCTCCGTATCAGCCAATAAAGAATATTGAAATTCGTATTTGTCTATGAATTTCTTATGCTTCTTTGACTTGTCTGGACTAACACCATAGATTTCATAACCCAACTTTTGAAGAGCTTTATAATTATCTCTTATACTGCATGCTTCTTTAGTACAACCTGGGCTATCATCTTTTGGATAGAAAAATAATATATATTTTTTTCCGAATAAAGATACAGAACTGACAATCTCTTCATTCTCATCTTTTAATTCAAATGCGGGCACTGATTTCCCTACTGCTACTTTCATAAATATAGTTTACTAAGAAACCTGAAAGTAATCAGTTTGTTTAAGCTTAAGCATTATTTCTTAAACAATTAATTGATTGTCTTTTTCAAGACATTGGCATTGAGACTATTATCTGTTACAATCAATTGAAATTCAATAGGTTTGCGAGGCAGCTCTTCAAAATTATCAAATATTAGAATATCATTTTTAAGATCATAACGCATTAATATCCATTTACCATTGACTGTCGCTCTATAATTGAGATCATCAGATCGTCCATCTGGGATAAGATTATCTGTAATTTTTATCTTCCAAGGTCTTTTCATTGAAGCCTCCAAATTGATAATTTGCAATTGAGGCGCTTTGGTATCTGAATAAATAAAGAATTTACCCAATTGGTCTACCCAAGTAAACATTTTTCCTCCCAAAGTATCTGCACCAAAAGTGACAAATCGCCCCCTACTATCTGTTGTAATAAACGTCCAATTATTCCCATAATCTTTTGGAATAGGACAACTGATTTTAAAGTATTTATTAACGGCCGTATTCTTGTCCCCTATTTCTATGCTATGGCAGCTTTGCCCCAAAACATTTTCTTTGCCAGATTTGACTGCAATATCTGTGGGTCTGTAAAAAGTTTCGGGGTCAAAATCTATTTTAAAAATTCCAGATTTTTTAGTGATGGATTGTGCGCAGTTAATTGATTCAGTATTAGATTCTGAATGCGTACCTTTCTTTTTTAAAGTAAATTTAAACTCGGCGTGATTCTGATATAAATCTTCTGCAATGATTCTAATTTCTTTTGACGATTTATCTTTTAAAGAGATGGTGCCATCAAAAACAGATTCGATACCATTTAACGCATTACAATTTTGTTTATAAAGTAAATATACTTTTTGACCTAAAGCCTTTTGCTTTTGAAAATCTATAAAGCCATTTATTTTTCTGTTTTCATTGAACGAATATTCATCAGCAGCCCATTTATATTCTAATTTACCATCAACATATACGCGATAACTGTAAACACCATTCTTATTGGAACTACCATTCATCGTATCATACATCTGTAAACCCAATCCGATTTTATCAGAGTTCGTTTCTATGACATCTGCATACAGTTTTGGCGTTGATGATTTTGGATTAAAGTATTTAATGTCCGTAGACAATAATTGATTTTCCTTACCCAAAGTATAGATATGCAAACTCTGTAATGTTGGTGCTTTATTGTCGGAAGGTCCGATCCCCATCTCTTCAGGATTGACAGGCATCTCTGTTTTCGTTTCTCTTATTTCAAAATGCAAATGTGGTCCAAACGATCTGCCCGTATTCCCCATTGTACCAATCTTTTGAGATTTTGATACTTGTAATAGACTGTCTGGTAAATAAATATCGACCTCAAAACTCTCTACGGCATATTGAACTTTTTTCAAATAACTTTCAATCTCAGGAGCAAAAGAGTTGAGATGCGCATATACTGATGTATATCCATTTGGATGATCCAAATACAAAGCATTGCCATAACTTCCGCTGGTAATACGTATGCGGCTTACATGACCAACTTGGGCTGCTTTAATAACATCACCAGGTACACCATTAGAAGACTTAATATCAATGCCAGAATGAAAATGATTGGGTCGTATTTCCATGAAGTTACCCGTCAGTCTAATTTGGTGATCTACTGGAGAAACAAAACCCAGAGTATCATTGCCATAGATGGTTTGGCAAAAAAAAAGTATAAAACATATAAAAATTCTACGCATCACTTACCAATTGCTTCATTTCATTTTTAGCCTCAAATAATAGTATAGAGTTGTCTAATAGTTTCGTTTTGAGAGCCTCCAATTTTAATTGTAATTCAGCGTTTTGTCTAAAATGTTCGACAGCCAAGCTCTTAAAAGATTTGTCAAAAAAATACGCCCTTTGTCTTTTTCTTAAAACATCAAGTTTGTCCGCTTCACTTAAAAATTTAAAATATTGGTTTATGCATTTCAAGATTGTTTCTTGACCTTCATTTGTTAAGGAAGAATACATCTTGACTTTCGCTTTCCATCCTAAATCATTTTGCAGCATAAGTTGACTTGCATGAGAATATGAATCAAATGAAGCCCGCGCATTATTGAGCAATAAGCCATCCGCTTTTGTAATCACCATCAAATCTGCCATTTCCATAATACCTCTTTTGATACCTTGTAAATCATCTCCGCCTCCAGGTTGCAACAAAAGAATAAATAGATCTACTAGATGTTTGACTTCATATTCAGACTGACCAACACCTACTGTTTCAATAAACACATAATCAAAACCTGCACGCTCACATAATATTGACGCCATTTGTGTAGCGGGTGCAACTCCACCTAGTGACAAAGAAGAAGCCATGGGTTTGATGAACACTTGATCCGATTTTATCAAATCCTCCATTCGCGTTTTGTCTCCTAAAATACTGCCCCGACTGACGTGGCTACTGGGATCAACAGGAAGAATAGCGATGGTCTTTTCTTGACTTAAAAGGGCTTTGCCTAAAGAATTTATAAAAGTGCTTTTGCCAACACCAGGTGAGCCAGAAATAGCAATTCTTCTACTTATTTTTTTTGATACAGTTTGAGATATAACTTCAGAAACAAAGTTTTTATCTTCTAGTAAATTACTCTCAGACTTTGAAATAAGATGCGCTAAAATCTTAAAATCTGAGATGCCGTTAATACATTCTTGAAGACTGTAAGACTTTTTCGGATTCCTTTTAAAGTGTGGATTTATATTAGAAGATATTTTGCTCATAACTCAGAAACAGCTACCATTTTATCTTCGACTTGATGCACTAATTTTACGTAATTAATATCTCTTTTGGTTTGTCTGCTGCGCACCAATGGAAGATCTACATGAATATGTTCAACAATTTTAGAAGGTTGAGATTTTAATATATAAATATCGTCTGCAAGATATACGGCTTCAGAAATATCGTGTGTTACAAAGATAATAGTAGACTGAAATTTTCTCCAAATGTTAGTCAACATATCCTGCATTGTCAACCGTGTTTTTATATCTAAGGCCCCAAATGGTTCGTCCATTAATAGAATTTTGGGATTGGCCAAAAGACTTCTTGCTATCGCTACCCTTTGAAGTTGACCACCTGACAACGTAGGATACTGCGCATATTTATGTTCATGGCCTTCTAATCCAACAAGCTTTAAAATCTCCATGGCTTTAGCCTCCCTTTCTTTTCTAGAGACTCCTTGAAATTCAAGTGCTAAAGCAACATTTTCTAAAACTGTTTTCCAAGGCAAAGATGAATACTGTTGGAAGACCATGCTTACTCTTTCGCCCTCTCCGACTGGATTACCATTGACAAGGACACTGCCTTTTGTTGGTTTTTGTAATCCCGCAATATATCTTAGTAAAGTAGATTTGCCACTACCAGACATTCCCAAAAGAACTACAAATTGACCTTTATCGGGCTTGTCTTCTACAAGAAAATCTAAATTTTTAATAATCCAATTCTCTCCACCATCGTAACTTTGGCTAATACCTTTCAGTTCAATTATATTTCCGAGTGTATTATTGTCCTGAAACATCTTCTGTTATCGTTTTTGAAGGCGAAGGAAGCGAACTTGATTTCTTCATATAAAACTTCTTGGCCTTGTAAAAAATAATACTCAACATAATTGTATGGAATGCCCAACATGTATTTCCAAATAGGTAATCAATTATTTTTATACCACCTAAGAATCCTAAAAATTCATTGAGTGCTAAAACAAAATAAATACCTAAAGCAGACCAAATTAATGCACTGCCTGCGAATTCAAAAATTGTGTCAAAAATAGAAGGCGCTTTTATCTGCCCATGCTTGTGTTGATCTTTAATTTGATATTTATGAGGAAACAACTCTTTATCTAATTTCGCGAAAATTCTATCTTGAATTATACCTATCAAAATAAATAATATCAGGATGGCAAACATTTTGTCTACCCTACTGAGTCTTCTTGCCATGTAAGTCATAGCGCCTAGACCACCTTCCTCCGCATTAATTGTTTCGACCACAACTATATAAGTCCAAGAAATCGCAGTCAATATTCTAATATCATCTATTAGTTTTGAAAAGACAGAAGGTATATAAACAGATCTAATCGTTTGCCAATCTGTAGCGCCAATTGTATAAACTGTTTTTAAATACACATCCTTTACTTCATTGATACGCTGTACTACGATGGGCAAAAGGAAAATAAGAATACCGAATGCTAAAAAATTTATTTTCATGGGTACACTTATACCAAACCATACAATAAATAGAGATGTTGTCGCAGCTAAAGGCACAAAGCGCACCGCATCAATCGATCTTTGATACATCCCATTAAATAAAGGATATAATCCTATCATAAAACCCAAGGGAATAGTAAGCATTAATGCTTTAATATATCCTGCCAAATTGAGTCCGATAGATCTAAAAAGATTTTGAACCAGATTATTGTCTCTAAACATATCACCATAAGCCGCAAGAACTTTGGATGGTGGAGGCATAACATTTGGTGCCATAATTGGGTTAGCGCCCGAAGAGACCATAATCCATAGAAGTAGTAAAATACCAATGCCTATGATTTCCAAAACCAAACGCCACTTCTTGGGTACTTCTCCTCTTAATTTAAATAACCACGACACTAATAATTAATATTTTATCATGGAATTAGTTGGAAATCAGTTCTTCTATTTTTCGCCTTACACGTTTCATTTTGATTCTGCTCGCAGCCTGGCACAGGTTTATCAGGACCATTCCCAACCACTATAAATCTATTGGCATTCATATTATATGTCTGCTGCAAATAATCCGAGACTGATTGTGCTCTTTTTCTAGACAACTGCATGTTCATTGATTTACTGCCTACATTATCTGTATTACCTTCCACACGTACTCTCATATTAGCAAAAGATTTAGCCACATCTGCAAACTGTAAATCAATAATTGTTTTTGCATTGCTATCTAATTTATATTGCCCCGTTGCAAAACTAATACTGACAGGTTTGCTTGCTAATGCAGGTGCTGCTTTTTCTAGCGCAGTAGGTGGCGAAAATTTCTTTTCACCTTCGCCTCTGTAAACATCACCATTCAATTTGGAATCAGCAGACAATATTGGACCTGTATTAATAACATTTCTCCATCCTGGACCCATCTTTTCATTATCACCAATCTCAACAAATTTTCTATTCATCTTATCATAAAGGTCACCCCCTTTCATGCCTTTGAAAGAATTATTAAGTCCGAAGAAGTTCATATTATCTCCATGTCCCGTATAATAAACCGTTGACATCATACCTTTAGCATCATCCACAGATACTTGTGCGAATTCAGCCAAATATTTAGCAGCTTTTTCTTTGTTACCTGCATTCTTTAATTCTGCAACAGCGCGCATCCAACCCTCGTAAAAGCCATTAAACATTTCTCTCTTTTCATTGATCACTGATTCCTTAGCAAACATTATATCACCAATGATATGTGATTGCTCGACTGTTGAAAGTAAAACTTTTGAACCTGGCACTTCTGCAATCGCCTCTTGATCAAATGGACTCCAAACAACAGCAGCATCTACATCAGGTGATCTAAATAATTCTGCTGCTTTAATATTGTCTGTTGTTGTTATAATTTCAACATCATCATAAGACAAGCCGGCAGATTCTAGCGCAGTTATTAACATGGTTTGTGCAGGAGCAGGGACTGCTAACGCAACTTTTTTACCTTTCAAATCATTTATCGAGTTGATACCTCTTTTCACGATTAACGCATCTCCACCTCTAGACCAATCGACTTGCATAAAAGCTTTTGGATCTAAACTTCTTAAATCATCTGGAGCTGTATAAAACGAAAATGCATCTGCTGTTTGCACAACAATATCATATTCATCAACGGCCCAAGCATTAAGGGCATTAATCAAATCATCCTCTCGAACAAACTCTACTTTAAAACCAAAGTCTTTATAAAAACGACTTCTAATATTGGCTTGAGTACCTTCATTAAAATATAATCCTGGCGCATATCCTGCCCATGTGACCAACTGAACTCGAAGTGTCTTGTCATCTCTTTTCTTTCCAGAATTATTAAATAATCCGCCATCCTTCTTAGATGAATTCTTATTATCAGCGCTACTATTTTTTGTAGTGCTAGAGTCATCATCTGCTGATCTTGTTTTTTGTTCTTTTTGTGCTTGCTCTTTTAGGTTTTTACCAAATTGAGTATTATCAATTAAAGCTTTTCCACCAAAGAAAAGGACTGCTAAGATTATAAAAACTATCAATAATTTTGAAAACGTTGTTAATCGTCTTGCCATTGTTTGTGTTTTTGTGTTTAGTAGTTAAGTACATTTAAGAGTTGTTCATTCAAAAGATTTATCACGCTGTGCTATTAAATGCTATGTGTGTTAATCAAAAAAATTATCATATTGATTACCTCTTTCCACTCTTTCAGGCTGCTTGATTGGCTCGTTCAAATCGAGCACGTCATTGTCATCATTTGCTGCACTAATCAAATCATCTTTGGCACCACCTAAAAGTAAAGAGGTAGACTTCTGTTCCCATTCTTTAAGCATCTCCATTCCTTTTTCTTCGAAAATGCCATTTTGTAAATCTACAGATGACATAAAGCTTTCAGACATTTCCATAAAACGTTCCATTTCACCGACTTTATTCCCAACATCATCTGCAATATTTTCCAGCGCCATATCAAACATGGCACGTTTGTCATTATCACCTTTAATAATATTCATTGCAGATTTCATTGCTGAGTGTCCTGCGAGCATCGCTTTGCGTTCTTGTTCTTTAAGGGCTACTTGGTCTTCAATATCTTCAGCAAGAATAGATGAATTTTCATACATCTTATTAAGCACGCGATAAAGCACCTCCATTCTTTTATATAAATCATCCAATTTTAAATTCGAATCTTTAAGTCTTCCTGCTTTTCTACTTTTTAAGATTAGAATTTTTTGGTTTTGATCTTTTCTCGCTTTGGAAGCCAATTCCATATTTGATTTAATCTCCTTTTGGTTATTGATAATCATTTCTTTGAGCTTATGCATTTGCGCACGGATTTTTCCGATTTGCTTTCGCATTTTCTTCAAATTATCTTTTAATTCAGATACATAATTTTTAAGGATACCCATAGGGTCGATTTGAACAAAGAGACCTGTGATCCAGCGCATAGCGCTTTTATACATATAGCTGACTAGATTTCGCATCTTAGAATCTAGTCCCATAAAAATAACAACCCCTAAAACACCTAGGACAGTTATCAAACCTGGTGTTGTCGCTATGAATCCTAAGAATCCACCGATTATAGAAGGAATAATAATACCTGCAGCGACTAAGGCACCAATTAAAAATATGGCACCAGTAACTCCCTCGGGCTTTTTCCAGAACGATTTTGGTTTGCTATTTTGGGGCATCTAATTAGTAGCTAATATTATATGTATGATAAAAAAAAGAATATGAGCACAAAAATACAGCTTTTGGATTCAATTTTGTGTGCTTATACATGGAGTAACAGTGTACACGGCAGAGAAATTCAGTTAAAACCTGTGTTTTCTATTAACGGTGGGATAAAATAGATGGACGGATGATATTAAAAGTAATAAGTCCCCGCAAAACAATTTTCACGAGGACTTAACTTTTACACTCTTAAATACTTTGATAATTCCTAAATTATCGTGGCAAAATCTGCATTTGCTTAATCAGTAATTCAAAGATAAGGTGTGTATGTCTTTATTCTTATAACTTTTTTGCAAAATTTGGGACATGCAAAATTTAAATATATTACCGTATTTATCATACAAACAGTTGATTACCAACAGTTTGAAAAAAATAAACTATCCTCCCATTTTGTTTTCTAAGACTAAGGTTATTTTATAAATCGTTGTCTTCAGAAATTATTCCAAGTAACTCGAGAATTATCATTAATGCGTCCATTTTTAAACTGTTTTAGTGATTAGTAATTGATTTTAGTGTTTGGTAACTTATAATCAAAACTATTACTAATTCGGTGCCATTTTTATATCAAAATAGCGTAAGCTAGGACATGCAAACCATGAGCAATTCATGACCTCCAAAGAAGTAGTAACAAACTTTTTAACTTATCGTACAAAGCTATAGCCATAAAAAATATTGAATGATGGCTAGGCTTCAACAAATAAGTTACACAAAGTAAAGCCAGAATTAGATTTAATTTAAATTCAAATGTATGATTTTTGGGACATGCATTAAATGAAAATAGATTACTTTCATTATTGCAAAACGAAGACAATGGAATACCTGAGACCGCTCATAAAACTGCTATCGAGTCAAAAAATCAGACAGATTGAGATACTTTCTGAGCATTCTAATATGTCTGTTAAATCAAAATTGCTTTATGACGGAATATTGAACGATTCTTTTAAAAATGACAAACAAGCTTCTCTTAAACTTTATTCATCCGATGAAAATCATGCCGCTTATAGAAAATTAAAATATAGATTAAAGAAACGCCTGATTAATACTGTATTTTTCATTGATGTACAACAATACTCAAATTCGCCATATCAAAAGGCCTTAAATTCTACTTATAAAAATTATGCTGCCGCAAAAATCATTTTAGACAAAGGACCAAGTCATGTAGCTATTGACATCATGGAAAACGCATTAAAGCAAACTCTAAAGTATGATCTAACTGAGCTTTCTATCCTTTTACTCAAAGACATTAAGTTGCATTATGGACTTTACAATTACAATAAATATAAATATAACAGGTACAAATCTCTATTCGAAGAGTTAACATACTTGTTTAATTTAAAATCTGTAGCAGAAAAACTTTATATCGAATTAGGTCACATAATCGGATCAAATAAAACTTTTGAATACAACGATAATATTAAAAGCGCAGAGCTTGAACTGGCAACGCTTTACAAAAAAATTAAAGATATTGACTCCTACTATTTAAAGAATTTCTATTTCAATGCAACTTACTTTGCAATGATGATTAAAGGAGATTATTTGAAACAACTTGAGATTGCGAATCAAGCCATAAATTATTTCCAAACCAAAAAAGATTTTAAGCTTATTGCACAAGCAACATTCTTTCAAATGAAAGGTGTTGCCCTATTAAATTTGAAAGAGGCAACGAAAGCATTTGAAGTCTTTGAAGAATGCTTAAATTTTAAACCTAAAGCGGGGAAATTATATTGGCAATCATTGCACAACTATTTATTTATTTGCCATGCTTTAAATCAAGATTATTTAGCAGCTTACGAAATCATTTCGAAGGTAATGAATAACAAATCATTTGTAAAAATTTATGATGACTTCAAACAATCATGGTATCTTAAAGAAGCCTTTATTCAATTTTTGATTAGAGTAGATAAAATTAATCTTGGAAATACACAGGTTGATAAGCTTAGGCCTTTTAGAATTGGCAGATTCCTAAATGAAGTTCCAGAATTTACAAAAGATAAAAGAGGTTTGAATATCACCATTCATATAATACAAATGCTATTTCTTATTGTTGATGAAAAATATGATGCTGTATTAGACAAACTATCTGCCCTCAAGCAATACAATTTCAGATATCTCAAAGGAACTGAATATGCAAGACCGCGAAATTTCATTAAAATGCTTTTAAAAATTCCCGACGGTAACTACAATGCAAATAGAATTAGACTTAAAGCCCATAAATATCATCAGATACTATTAGCTTCCCCCATGGATTTCACAGAAAAATCCATGAGTATCGAAATTATTCCCTATGAACAATTATGGGAAGAAATCTTGAGTATATTCGAAAAGTGAAAAAATGCGCAACCAATGGATTTGCAGAAAGAGTAAAACTTAAAATGCAGGACATAAAAAGACTAGCAAGAGGTTATAGAAATACTACCAACTTCATCATCATGATATATAACCACTTAGGTGGGCTGAGCTTGAAACCCACTACATTCGACTAAGAACCGCATTTTCTGCTAGTTCAATATTTCTTCTTTGTTTAATTACAGGTCTTTTTCAAGCGCAACCCATCCCAATAAAAATTTCTTTGCTGATATACTTAGTCCTTCGTTAAACTCTAAAGAACCTGATCTTTTGTCAGATTCTTTTCTTAAATCCATTGGATGGATAAGCGCTTCAACTTTATCAAGGATGGACCAAGACAATTCTTTTTAGCAATTTCAATTGACATATAAGCAGTTTTTTGCATTAGGTCTTTTGAAATAAATAATCAACTTTATCCTTATTTATTTCAGACCACATACTGTTAGGTTTTCTTTTACTAAAATATTGGATATACATCATCACCTATCAACTTTTAGTGCTGTCTATCAAACCAAAACAAAATGCTTCATCAACTGCTTCGCTCCAACTAATAGAGATGACTTTAGTTGATGATTTTTAATAATACTAGCCAAACGGACTGTTTCAGCTGATGATTTTTTCTAACCAGTTTCTCCTATCTGTTCGGTTTTTAATTGAATAGTCAGTTTACTTTTTTATTTGCTCGAATTGTAATTACCATGAATAATAGCAAAAACCCTATAGACAGGTAAACAAAACTATCTTGAATAATGGAGTATAATGTAGTCACACCTTTAGCAGGCAATTGTGCATACATGATTTTGTCATTTTCATCAAAACTGCTCATTTGTGAAACCATTTCACCGTATGGTGTGATTGCAGCAGAAAGCCCAAAACGCGTTGAACGCAGTACCGAGTGACCTTGTTCAACTGCTCTAAAGGCATCCATTTCCGTATGCAGAGGGTCAATGCCTCTCCAATCACTTGACGGAAGAATAACCATATCTGCGCCTAATTCACCATACCCTTTTGCCAGATATGGAAAATCATAATCATAGCAAATTGCAGCACCGATTTTTGTTCCTGTTATATCAACTACTTTTAAAGGCGACTTTCCTTGTACTGCTGGTTCTCCAGGTACGGGTTGATGCTTGAGATATGAATGCGTAATGTTTCCTGACGAATCGATAAATTGGTACTTGTTCTCATACTTAAAAGGAGTTTGTGAAATGGGTGTCACATAAGAAGCTACCAAAGTGACATTGAGTTCAGCGGCTAGTTCTTTGATGGATTTAACCCATTCATTTTCCTCTTCAGGCATTACAAATAAGGCAGCTTCGTTCCACGATATTATTTTAGCACCACCGTCTGCTGCGGTTCTTGTTCGTTTAAATAACGCTGCTTTATTGTGTTCATTACTTTCCTTGGAGGGCAATGGTACACCACTTACCTCCGAATCTGTTCCAACTGCCGCAACGGTTACCGTATTAATACCATTTGATTTGCTCAAATCGTAACGAATAGAACCAAAAACAATTAAAAAAAACAACATCGCTAGGGGCAGCTGAAATGTTGAAATAGAGGTTTTTCTTTTGACTATGATATTAGCAATTGAGGCATTAACCCAATAAATCAGAAAGCTCAGTCCAGCCAATCCAAACAAGGATACTGTTTGAATAAGTGATACATTATCATGCAGAGTGTATGCAGCTACTCCCCAACTGGCAAGAGGTGTAAATGTGTATTGAATCCATTCCATAATAATCATAATAACAGGAAATAGAAACAACGCGTATTTATTATTCTTAAATTTACTCCAGATTAGGTAACCAGGCAGGTGAAATATACTAATTGGAATCGAGTAGAGGAAAACCAGCATTAGTGGTATTGGATCGCTAACAATCTTCGCTACCACCAAGGTCCAAGCCAAAACCAAAGCTAGAAAAAAGGTTATTCTTGACTTCGAACCTTTTGTAAGACTTAGATAAATTAAAAATGGAACACTTGAAACCCAAGCCATGATTTCAATACTAAAGGTCATGTGAGTCAGTCCCATGATAGCTACTCCGATTCCGAGATACCAATGTGGGTTAATTTTATTTACGTTAAAACTTTGGGTGAGGGTGCTTGATAATTTTTTCATCTTTCTTTGTTTTTAAATCTCCACAAAGATCGATGATCCTGATTTCTCATCCATTAACATTTGTTAAAGGATGACATTTTACTCCATGAGAGCTTTACGGAGTCTGCTTAGGGAAATATTTGTAATTCCCAGATAAGATGCAATGTCAACATGTGAGATTAGGTTTTCCAAAAAGTGATATTTTTCTCTAAAAAGAATGAGTCTTTCTTTAGCATTCAGTGAAGCGAGGCCAATTTCTTTTTCAACTTTTGCAAGGAGTTCATTTTGTAAAACCTTATTTCCAAACTCGCGTATGTCAATGTGATTTATCATTAACTGCTCAAACCTATCAGCGTTTAAACTAGCAACGGTTAGGCTAGTAAGCGCTTGAAAGTTAAGGTGAGATATTTGATTAGCTGTTCTCGTTTTATTCGGAGAGAGTACACTGCCTTCAAGAAAAAAAGATATGGTTACTTCTTCACCTTCCGGGCTTAGTATAAAACTCCGGCAAACACCTTCGAAAACAAAATATTCTTTGTTATTTCTTTTTCCTCTATCAATAAACACATCTCCTTTTTCATAAACTTCAATTACTATCAAGTCATTCACCAGATCTAACGACTCCTCCGATACAGTTGATACCTTGTTGATTAAGGGCCTTGTTCTTTCTTTAATCTGTTCGAAATTCATTGATTATTCTTTATTCGCGTACAAAGTAAAGATGATATGCGTCAGGTCGACCCCAATCTAATCATGTTTCTTCACCAATACTATTTTTATCTAAGATAGTGATTCATTTAATTCATGTCAACATATCACATCTTCATAGTTACACACAACCTGGCAAACCACTTTCCTTAAGTGGCATTCAGCATATTGTTAAAGAGATTATTAGATGATTAGGCATCAAAAAAAGAGCTTCGTCACATACGCTCAGACATACATTCGCAGTCCAATATCGGAATAGAGTCGGCACCATTTTCGCGCTGCAATTACCTTTCTTATACGATTCCCATACCATCTGTTTGGTAATCGGTATTCCTTTTGATGCAACTTCCACAATCTTCCTACCTCTTACGGAAGTTGTAAATGGCTGTTCCAACTGTATAACCCCAAACCTTCGCTCCTC
>ENA-ORXM01000474-ORXM01000474.1-marine-metagenome-genome-assembly--contig:-NODE-474-length-71349-cov-10.460447_pt1 | contig 71349 bp, 59 predicted proteins | sample MGYA00237867_ERZ511480 | MGnify/ENA primary metagenome ERZ511480 (study PRJEB26309, sample SAMN06266103) | marine metagenome | isolation source: Algal blade | place: United Kingdom:Sidmouth, United...
CGCCTACGTTTCTTGCCTTGATCCATTTTGAACAATTCTAAATCCTTTTCCGTCATCTAAAAATAGAAATGGTATAATTACAGATGAAATAATTTGTCAAAGTAATAGCAGGCTAATGAAATTAAAAGTAAAAATTTTAGGGCTTAGAAAATTAAATGAACTGGATAATTACTGGCAGGATACCGATTATAGGGCCTTGCTTAAGTTGTATGATTTTCCTGATGCCAATGAAGTGGATGCAGCAGAGCTAAAAGAAATGCTGTATATGTCAATAACAGATTTTGAGCCAGACGAAGCGGCAAAAATATTACTGACCTACAAGCTGAGTGAACAACTATCAGAAGGACAGATCCAGTCGCTATCCCATGAGATGATAACAGATAAGATAGCGGAAGAATATCCAGAACCGGAAATGCATTATGATTTGTTCAACATAAATCAACTACTGCACAAAGCTTACAACGGCACCTTCCCGAACACGGAAGCATCTATCATAGAAATAGAAATTCTAAACGAAGATGCGGCAAACATAGAAATCACAGAAGAGATCATGACTAAACTTATCAGTGGAGCCTTGACCGAAAAAAGTATTTTAAAGCGCCTATACGCAGACCAGCTAGATGGTGACGTTCCCTTCGGCGATGCCTCAAAATTTATCTGGACTCTTGACAAAAAGAGCAGTAATACCTATGAGTTACTTACCTCTACCTACTGGATAGAAAAAGAAGATATCGTCCAAGATGCGTACGAATGCAAGATTGCATTTTTTGAGGGGGAGTGAGGCAGATATTAATATAATAAATCAAATAAAGTAAGCCCAAAACTTGCGAGTTGATTCCAAATGCAATAAATATTTTTCCTTAGGTATGTAGAGTAAGTAGCTTACTTTCTACCTTCCGAAATCATCCTGTAACCTAACGATATCATCCTCGTCCGAAGGATTAGTGGAATCCTCGTGGATCCATATTTCGGCAACAATTCCGTAATCTTCAAGTCCTACTAATCTGTGCCTTTCTCCCATAGCCAATTGTATTCTGTCGCCCACTGTGTAAGTTTTCATTTCTTGCTCCTCATCGGTATCGCTTTTTATTACTCCGACAGTTCCTTCTGTTACCTGCCATAGTTCTGATCTTCTATGATGGTACTGCCATGACAATCTTTTGTTGGGGGCGACGACAAGTACTTTAGGGCTTAGTTTCATACTGAGATCTATGTTGGTTGTCGTAACACCACCGAAATATTCATTGATAAACTTTTCTTTATGTTCCTCATTGAGTACAAAAAATCCTCCCCATGGCCTTTCAAAATCTACGCGCTCAAATGTGTATGCTTCCGATTCTAGTTGTTTCTGTATTCTATCGAAAATGTTCATATTTATATTTTGTATTTGCAAAGTTAGTGATTTCCTGATCAATGGGAGATATTCTCTCATTGTAGATTATGCAAAGTGCGTAACGCATTTTGTAAAACGCATTTTGCGGAACGTGAATTCGCATAATGAAATTTATACTTTACAAACCTTAAGGTCTGATTATTTTAGTGATCTTGTGCGCGAGACAAAGGAAATCATTTCTTTACTAGTAGATAATGATATGGTGAGTTTACATTAGGATGAAGATGATCGGAAGGTATATACCGTTCAAGATGTCTTTCTAAGAAGGTGGTTACAGTACAAATATGGAGGGCATAGGTTTTAAATTTGCTTTTAGAAATCTATCATATTCGTAAATTTAGCTGGAAGTAATTAATTATATTTAATAAAATAACATTATGAGGTTCATAAAAACAATTGTATCATTTCTACATGATAAGCAATACATTAAGTTACTTTTTTTGACATCGACAGTTATTGGTTTTGGCACTGTTATGTATCGATTTCTTGAGCATTGGAATTGGATAGACTGTGTATATTTTTCTGTCGTTACACTGACGACTGTCGGTTATGGTGATTTTGCGCCATCAACAAATGGAGGCAAATTATTTACAATTTTTTACATAATTATCGGGATAGGTATCATTCTGAACTTTATAGATATTATACACATGCATTACGAAAATGAGAAAGTCAGATTAGATAACGATGATCACTAAACATCCTTATCAAATCTAATTAATTACAAAAATTATAATTTTTATTCAGTGTTTTACCTATTAAAAACACATAACAGGATTTTTTAGAGATTCCCAGAAATCTAGCTCTGCAGGAAATTCTACAACTACTCCTCTGTAGATCAGAAATAATCCGAAACATAAGGTTACATAGGGAAGTATTTTTCTAAATTGAAATCTTACTTTAGTAGGGAAAAACCCTAGTCCTGTTGTAAGCGCAAATAGCATAGGAATCGTACCAAGTCCAAAAAATAACATAAAGCTCATACCTCCTATTATACTGCCAGTGGCTAGTGCACCGGCTAAGGCAAGATAGACAAGTCCACAGGGGAGTAATCCATTCAGTAAGCCAAGAAATATAGGGGGCTGTTGTTTAGATCTAGTCATCACTTTGGATATGATACTTCTAATGAGGGCGTGATATTTTTTTATCGTGCTATTTTTATTTATTACTTTATCCAGATCTATGCTAAGAAGGAAAGTGATGACCAGTATGGTGCCGAGCGAGATAGATAATAGTTTCTGTAGATGTGCTACATAAAGAAAGCTGCTAACTAATCCAAAAAATAGACCAAGTAAAGAATAAGTTATGGTACGTCCTAGGTTATAGGATATTGCTGATCCTATATTCTGATACTTGTTATTTTCTGGTTTATTACAGAAAGCTATGGCTAGGGGTCCACACATACCTATGCAATGAAGACTTCCGAATAGGCCTATGGTAAAAGCAATATACCACATATCAAAGGTGTATGATGACTTCCTTATAATAGGATTCTGATCCCGATTTCCAGTCTATTTTTAGTTGCCATTTACCTAAAGCTAGATCAGTTGTACGTATCCTTTTTTCTCTATTCCTAAGAGGAAGTATAAAGTCTTTTGACTTATCAGAAGCTCTATAGAATTGGATAGTACCACTTACTTTTCCTTGTCCTTTGAAATCTAAAAATAGATATTCGGCGTCCTGAGATAATTCTAAGTTATCTAGCTGAAGGTTGTTTTCTAACTTTTCATAGGTAGATTGATAGGTAAGATCTTTTGCATAATAATCATCTACTACTAGATCGTGATCTACGCTGAAACTAGCGACAAGTACGCTTACTACAGCGCATACAAAGATGATATAGAATAATGTTATACCGTGTCCCCAGTTGAAATTTTTAATCATATTTTACTTAGTTATTGGTCCTAAAAAGCTAGTTACACTTGTCCCTAAAAATACACCATCGCCATGAACTTCAACTGTTAATTTAGTGCTTCTAGAACTTAGTTTGTCTTTAGGGATTTTTATAAAAATGGCACCCTCAGTAATTTTATTTTTGACTGTTCTTGGATTTTTGCCTACAGGTTCGAATAGTATGTAGTCCTTACCATTGACATAAAAGGAAATTTCTTGTTCCTTGTTTGTTTTATTAATCAACTGATAATTGTACAGATTGCTTATATAACCATCCTCCGTCGTTTGGTATAGTAGCCCAGGAGTTCTTAGGAGTAAGGTATCGACATCTGTTCTAGATATAAAGAGAAAAGATTCTAATCCTACTAATGCCACCAATAATAAACTATAAGCAATAACTCTGTTATTCCATATGGACTTACTTTTATTGATTATTCGATTGTAACTATCTATTCTTATAAGACCCTTAGGTTTTTTAATTTTCACCATTACTTCATCACAGGCATCCATACATGCTGTGCAATTTACACACTCTAGTTGTACGCCATTTCTTATATCTATCCCAGTAGGGCAAACCTTGACACATAAGCCACAGTCTATACAGTCTCCTTTTTTTGGGACGGGTTCTATATGGGTTTCACTCAACATTTTATTGATCAGATCAGTGGGGCAGGTAGATACTTTTGATTTACATGAATCACAGCCATCTGAACAATTACTTCGTCTTCCTTTTCTGGTTTTGACGAGTTTTCCTCTAGGTTCGCCGCGTTCAAAATCATAGGTTACCGCAAGTGAGTCCTCATCCATCAGGACGCCTTGTAATCTGCCATATGGACAGATAGAGGTGCATACTTGTTCTCGCATTATGGAGAATACACCGTAGAAAATAATTGTAAAAATAATCATGGCTATAAAACCATTCATGTGCAGACTTATAGGGTCTAACAGGATCTGATAGACCTGTTCTACTCCTATAATATAACTTAGAAAGGTGTGTGCAATACAGATAGAGATGAGTATAAAGAGGAAATGCTTGAGAGACTTTTTTATAATTTTATCTGTTGTCCATACTGATTTATTTAGTTTAATCTGCGCATTGTAGTCTCCCTCTATCCAATACTCAATACGTCTAAATACCATCTCCATAAAAATCGTCTGTGGACAAATCCATCCGCAGAACAACCTACCAAAAATAAGGGTGAATAGTGATATAAAAATTATACCTATAATCATGGCAATCCCAAAAAGATAAAAATCTTGTGGTGCAAAATATATTCCTAATATGATAAACTCAGCATCTAGAACATTAAATAACATGATAGGTCTGCCATTCCATTGAATGAAGGGCATACCAAATAAAATAATCAGAAGTAAATAAGAAACGATCTTTCTGTAGCTGTAAAACTTACCACTAGGTTTTTTAGGATATAGCCAGACTCTTTTTCCACTTTTATCTACAGTAGAAATCTTATCTCTATAGAGTTCTTCTCCTTGGATAATGTGGTCGCGGTCTTCCTCTAGTTGCATAGTTTTTTTAATTATTGGGTATTGTTACACTACTGTCTTGTGCTTCGGTATATAATATGCCTTGCTTAGCTTTTGCATTAGGTGGATTAGTTCCTCCCAAGGATTTAATATAACTTGCTAACTTATGCATAGTAGAAGGTTTCATCTGAGCTTTCCAGGCGATCATTCCTTTTTCTGGAATACCATTTTTTATGCTGTTGTAAATTTGTGGAGTAGATCCACCGTGTAACCAGTACTTGTCTGTAAGATTAGGACCTACTCCGCCTTGTCCTTCTTGTCCGTGGCAAGCGATACAGTTCATAGAATAAGCCCTCAGACCTACAGAAAGATCAGCTTCATCGGTTAAGGCTATTAGATTTTCTTCGTCTATTCTATAGGTCTGCTTAGATGCAAATATTGCCTTCTGTTCTTCACCTCTTTCCATATCTATTTTGTACTCTTCTTTTTGACTTAATCCGATATCAGAGATAAGATATACATAGACATATGCAAAACTTATGATAATGGTTAGGTAGAAACCATATAGCCACCATGGTGGTAGGCTATTATCTAGCTCTTTAATACCGTCATAATCGTGGTCTAATAGCAAGTCAGCTTCTTTTTCCATAGGGGCAAGACCTACAGCTTTTTTATAAATCTTCTGAAATAGAGAAGGACTATTTAGTTTTTGACTAGGAGTACTTTCCATACCATTAGCTTCTAAAAACTCTCTATCCTTAGCTATAAATATAGAATCCATTAAGTGAGAAAGTATAACAAAAGCGCTCAGAATGATACCACCTGCTATAAGGAATAATATATTTTCAAACATCCAGTAGGTCGGCCCCGATGTTGTTTTTCCTGCAGCTATGCTCCAGGTAGGAATAGAGACAGTAAAGCTTAATAGGAGTAGTGTTTTTAGATTTGATATTTTCATAATATTATCATTTATGAATTATAATGAGGTTCATCATCTGCTAGTGGTAGATTCGCTATTTTTTGTAGAGACTCTTTATCTTTTACAAATGCCAGATAGATTGACATAGAGAAAATAAAGAAGAAGGTCAATAGAGCAAATACTGCCATCCAATTAATATTACCTGCTGCCTGAAGAATATATTTATACATCTTTTATTGTTAATTTATTTTTGAATTGTTTTAATCACGACAGGCTTAGGTTTTATATCTGTTCCGAGTCTTTGGAGATATGCTATAAGAGCAACAATTTCTTTATTCTCTAAGTCTTCATGTTCTATTCCTTGTTCTCTTAATTCATCAGCTATTTCCGTAGCTTGTTCTCTAAGTATACGTACTGCTTTATCTTCAAATCCCTTTGGATATGGAGTCTTAAGCATCTTCAAAACTTTTATTTTTGCAGCAGTATAGTCTGTATTGATATCCTGTTCTAGTAACCAAGGGTAGGGAGGCATAATAGACCCAGGGGACATACTTTCTGGTTCCAACATATGGTTATAATGCCAACTATGTGGATATTTCCCACCTATTCTATGAAGATCTGGCCCTGTTCTTTTACTGCCCCATAAATGAGGTCTATCGTATACAAATTCTCCTGACTTGCTGTACTCTCCATACCGTTCTGTCTCTGATCTAAATGGTCTGATCATCTGAGAATGACAGCCTATACACCCTTCTTTTATATATAGATCCCGACCTTCTAATTCTAGAGGTGTGTAGGGTTGTACACTGGCAATTTTAGGAACATTCTTATCAATAACTAGCATCGGGAAAATTTCTACTAAGCCTCCTATGACAACCACTATAGCACTACACACCATTAATAATATTGGTTTTCTTTCTATCCATCTATGCCAGTGTTCTCCTTTGTGAGCAATATGTTTCATTCTTCCTGGAGCTGTTGTTTCTACATTCTCTATAAGTTTTCCTGCTTGTGCAGTTTTCCATAGATTATAAGCCATTAAGAATACACCTAGTACATAGATGAATCCACCTAACGATCTAAGCATATACATAGGAAGTATCTGGGTTACTGTTTCTAGGAAATTACCATAAGCTAAGAAGCCATCAGGGGTAAACTTTTTCCACATAAGACTCTGAGTCCATCCTGCCCAGTATAAAGGAACAGCATAGAAAAGAGTTCCTATCGTACTAAACCAGAAATGCGTATTCGCTAACTTAATGGAGAATAATTTGGTACCATATAGTCTCGGCCATAACCAATAGAGTACTCCGAAAGTAAGCATACCGTTCCATCCAAGTGTTCCCACATGTACATGACCTACCGTCCAGTCGGTATAGTGGCTTATAGCATTGATGGATTTAATGCTTAATAGAGGGCCCTCTAGAGTAGCCATACCATATGCTGTAACCGCAACGACCATGAACTTCAGGATAGGATCTTTTCTTACTCTGTCCCATGCTCCTCTAAGTGTGAGGAGTCCGTTAAGCATTCCTCCCCAGGATGGTGCAATAAGCATAATACTAAAAACTGATCCTAGTGTCTGTGCCCAGTCTGGTAGTGAGGTATATAGTAAGTGATGTGGTCCTGCCCATATGTATATAAAAATTAAAGCCCAGAAGTGTATAATAGATAGCTTATAAGAATAGATGGGTCGATTCGCCGCTTTAGGTAAGAAATAATACATCAGTCCTAGGTATGGGGTTGTAAGAAAAAACGCAACCGCATTGTGTCCGTACCACCACTGTACAAGTGCATCTTGTACTCCTGCGAACACGGGAATACTATTCCACATGTGGACAGGTATTTCTAAATTTTTGATCACATGTAATAGGGTAACTGTAACCCATGTTCCTATATAAAACCAGATGGCAACATATAAATGGTTTTCTCTTCTTTTGAGAATCGTACCAAACATATTAATCCCAAATACTATCCATATAAGTGCGATGCCAATATCTATTGGCCACTCTAGTTCTGCATATTCTGCGGAGCTCGTTATTCCTAAGGGAAGTGTTATAGCTGCTGATAGGATGATCAATTGCCATCCCCAAAAATGAATTTTAGATAGAACATTACTATACATTCTTGCCTTCAGTAATCGTTGTAAGGAATAATAGACACCCATAAATATTCCATTTCCCACAAATGCAAATATCACGGCATTAGTATGCAAAGGTCTTATCCTTCCAAAAGTGAAATATTGTGTGATATTAAAATCTGGCCATACCAGCTGTAGTGCAGCTAATAAGCCTACTAACATACCTACGATACCCCATATTGTCGTAGCGATAGCAAAATCTCTTACGATCTTATTGTCGTAACTAAACGTTTCTAATTGTGTCATTTTCGATTTTATTTCTGCTTTGAATTTCTTTTGATTGATTTTCTTCAGGACCCTCAATCGGAATCATGTCATCATCTATAAGGAGTCTAATAGAATGCGTATAAGAGTCTTCATACTGTCCATCTTTTACTGCCCAGAAAAAGGCACATAGAAATCCTGTTGCCACAGTGAGACTTATTATGATGATAAAAACGATGATCTGCATATTAATTTTATATTAACCAAAACTAAAAAAGAAGGACTACCGGAAGGATGATATTAATCACTCCTAAGTGTGATATTCATCGTAGAAAATTTGTACCTAATCATAATTTCGGATGTATAATATTTCCAATTATTTTTTTTATGAGTGTAAGTATAAATAACTTGTATAAGACATAACTGGCGCTAGTATAGGACTATAAGTTTTTTAGGTATTACTGGTATTAATCTATAGTCTTTGTTACTTTAATAAAAGAAGCGGAATTGAACTATACATGGCCATTTCTTTTGTCAAGCTTCCATTTAAGAAATGAGAAAAAATGGATTTGCTTCTAGGGGAAAGAGCAATTATATCAATTTTATTTTCTACCGCATATTGATTGATAGTAGAGGCAATATCTTTGCTCTGGAGGACAGTAGATTTTATAGTAAGTTTAGGATTCTCTTCAGTTATAAGTTCTATTTTATTTTTATTTTCATCACTTTTAGAAACATGTATAATATGTAACTCAGCGTTGAACTGAGTACAGATTTTAAATAAGGTTTTTAGCTTATGATTAGCTATCCCATTTTCATCTATAGCTAGTAATGCTTTTTTGCAGTTACTGTATTTAGCTTGCATAGGAACTAGTAAAGTAGGGCAAGAAGCCTGAGCAGCAACGTCTGTAGATACAGAACCATACCATTTTTTCATAATATTATCTGAGCCAGTAGTTCCCATAATAATCATCTCCCCCTTGTTTTCTTCTACAGAAGACAATATTCCTTCTACAGGAAAGCCAACTCGAAATTCTGAAGATACAAATGAGGCTTTCAGTATGTCAGACCCCCAGTCTTTATCGATGCTAAGGACGAGATCATCAAGTTTTTTATTTCTCTGTTCTTGCGAAATAACTTCTAAGTTTCTATTAGGATCCAGGGTAGGCTTTGGTTTGTATACATGTATTACTTTAGTTATTGCGTCTAGGTCAGTCGCTAATCTATGACCGTAAGAGAGAGCATTTATAGAAGCATCGGAAAAATCTACAGGTATAATAAACTTTGATAAGTCTCCATAGTTTTCTGTAGATAAAATTTCATTTACAGCATTACGTAACGATTTACTGAAAGAGCCAGATGACTTAAGTCCTACAATAGAATTATCATTCATTTGTAATGCGGGAATTGACTCTATTCCTTTTTCAAGGAATTTTGTAAGATCTTTTTCTTCTGTCATCTTGAAAGAGATATTAGCTTTTCTTAGTAGATGACTTACCGAATTCATTACTAACTGATGACCAGATGAGCTGGTTCCGTATACTTTTATTTCCATGATCTATATTCTAGTATTCTGCTATTGCTTCTTTGTCCTCTGCAAGATGATTTACAATATCATATGTTGTTATTAGACCTACTAATTCATCACCATCTACGATAGGAATAGCATGAAAAATATTTTCTTTAAATAATTCTAGGGCAACATTTATCTTGCTTGTAGGCTCTAGTTTGGCAATGCCTTTAGTCATGATATGGTCTACCGTATAATTATTCATTCTAATCTCTTCTATTTTTTCATCTTCCTGAGAATCAAGGAATCCTCTCCTGAAAAATAAATAATCCGATTTACTAACGATTCCTTCTAGTTTTCCAGCTAGGGTAATCGGTATGTGATGTATTCTTTTACTTTGAAAAATTTTAGCGGCGTCTGCTATACTTGATGAAGGCGAAAGCGTGTAGAGCGTTTTGCTCATGATTTCTGAAACTGGATTTAAAATATTCATTTTTATAAGTTTTGTTATAACAAATTTTGGCTTTTCATGATACATTTTATATGATATAGATCACCTTGTTTTGTGATACTGCTCACTGTCTTTAACCTTATCCAATTTCTAATTTTGTAGTGAGATATACATTATAATAGTAAGCTATATAAGTTGTTAGATCCCAGAAATTTCACTTAATTATATTTAGGAAGCATGAAGAGTTGGTAAGTTTTTATGATATTATAATATTGATGTTCTGCGACCTGTAAAAAAAACTTATCTTGCACTAGTCTAAATAGCGATCATTTCATGACTCAAGGAAAAGAAGATTTTATACTAAGATTATAATCTATTATTCCATCATCGGCAATTTTATTCGGGCATGACCCAGGTGAGATTCTAGGAAATAACATTAAGTGTTAATGCCAGATCTTTATCATCATGAATATGTTGGATACATCAGTTGCTATCAGAAGACTAAAGTTCCTCATATAAGCGGTATAGGGAGAGAAGTTTCTGGCAATATAAAGTCAGGACATATCTTTCCCCTATGGCTTGCGGTGAGCGAGGTTACTCTGCATGATAGGGTGATTTATACTGGTTTTATACATGATCTCTCGGTAGAAAAAAAACTGAAGAAGAAATAAAAGCCGTAAACAAAGAATTAGAAAGTAAGGTAGAAGCCCATATCTATGAGCTATAGAAGGTTGTGTACACGAAGTGGGAAGTTCATTTCAGTTAACTTACCTCTAAATTTTGAAAATAAGTAATGAAAAAGATACTAGTAATCGAGGATAATAATGATATAAGGGAGAATCTCTGTGAAATACTAAAACTGGCAAATTATACAACCTACGAAGCAGAGAACGGCAAAATAGGACTAGAACGGGCTAAAGAAGAAAATCCTGATCTAATAATTTGCGATGTAATGATGCCAGTACTTGACGGATTTGGGGTTCTTCGAATCTTAAATAGAGATCCTCAGTTGATGCATATACCGTTTATGTTTCTTACAGCAAAAGCAGATAAATCTGATTTCAGAAGGGGAATGGGACTAGGAGCTGATGATTATATAACTAAGCCATTTGACGATGTAGAACTTATGGACGCTATAGAAATGAGACTTAAGAAAAGTGCTCAACTATCCAACATATCAAATACAGAAGAAGGTATAAGAACTTTTTTCTCTGAGCCTAAAGCAGAAGAAGCACTTAAGGAACTTTGTGTAAATAAAGAGAAGAGAAGTTACGATAAGAATAGTTCTATATATGAGGTAGGTCAGTATCCTAAATATTTATTTTTTGTTATCAGTGGTTATATAAAAGCTACTCAGATGACAGAGGGAGGTAAAGAGCTAATAATCAATGTCTATAAGGAAGGTGATTTCTTAGGTTTGCTCTCCCTGATCCAAGATATGCCCTATCAAGAAAATGCTATCTGCATAGAATCGTGCGATATACTTCTTATCCCGACTGAAGAGTTCAGATTGTTAATGTTTAGTAACAGAGATGTCAGTGCAAAGTTGTTTCATATGATAGCGCAGCATGCTAGTCACACAGAAAGTCAGTTGTTAGATCTGGCATTCAGTTCTGTAAGAAGAAAAGTTGCAAATGCAATTCTTGCATTTTCAGCAATAAAAGGATCAGCAGAATTCAATGTACCTAGAGAAGATTTAGCAGCCTTAGCAGGAGCCGCAAGAGAGTCTGTAATAAGAACCTTAACTGAATTTAAAAATGAGGGACTTATAGAACTAAATAAAGGAAAGATAGGTATTATTGATCAGCCAAGTCTAGAGGAAATGCCTCAGTGATATAAAACACACCGCTACATGATTTAAGTCATAGTATGGCGCTCCAATATTCATGATCTTTATATTGTAAATAATAATTAAAAAACAATAAATATAATATCATGAAATTTTTTGAAGTATCTTTAGACAAGGTTATAATGCGATTCTTTGCTATGATGGTAACGGTAATTGTTCCATTCCTTTTAGGTGTCCCATATCTTGCAATACTTGCTTGCCCAGTATTTTTATCTGCTATGTTAGGTGTTAAGTTTTCAAAATCTCAAACTAGAAATGAAGCCAATCTTAGTGTACTAAGTAGTAGAAAGCAACTTATAAAAGCAGCTTAAAAAATTAAGTATAGTAAAAAAAAACTGAGACAATTATCATGTGGCTATTTAACTAAAGAAAATAGATTCCATGAGATTTTGTAGATAATGTAATCTTTATTATGTCAAAATTGAAATTAGCTAATAAGACTTTTTTGTTTGGACAATTTGCCATCATCCTAATTATGGCTCTATTTGGTCTTAGTGTAGGACTAGGCATTTTGTATTTAGTAAGTCTATAAGGCTTGGTAGACACGGAGATAGATAAGAAGGTGCTATGTAGTCATTGTGGTGACGTATGTATGGATGATACGATAGGTAGTGCAGAACATCTATTCTGCTGCTCAGGCTGTGAAATAGTATTTCAATTGCTTCATGATAATGGAATGGGTGACTATTATAGGTTTGATAAAACACCAGGCCTTTCACGTCGATTATCTACTTTGAAATCATTTAATTATCTTGATAATGAGGATATTATTGATAAGCTTTTAGAATTTAACGAGGGTGGAATCTCAGTAATTTCCTTTCTTATTCCGCAGATCCATTGTAGTTCATGTCTATGGTTATTAGAACATTTATCTTCTATGGATTGTGGTATAACAAAGTCTTCGGTTAATTTTATAAGTAAGAAAGTAACAGTTACTTTCAGAAAACATGAAACTACATTAAGGTCTATAGTAGAGTTGCTCAGTAGGATAGGTTATGAGCCATCATTGAATTACAGTGAGCTTGATAAAAAAAAATCTATAAGAGCCTTTGATAAAAAACTGATATATAAGCTGGGCTTAGCGGGATTTAGCTTTGGTAATATTATGCTACTGAGCTTTCCAGAATATCTAGGATTTGAGAAAGCAAGTAATCATTTTTACATAGGATATATGAATATTCTACTTGCGATTCCCGTATTGTGTTATAGTGGAATAGATTATCTAAAGTCGGCTTTTAGGGGCATAAAAAGAAATGATTACAATATAGATTTACCTATTGCATTAGGGATGATAGCACTTTTCGGAAGAAGTATTTATGAAATATTGAGTGGATATGGAGAAGGTTATTTGGATAGCTTTTCTGGATTTATCTTTTTTCTATTAATAGGTAGATGGTTTCAGGAATTTAGCTACAGGGCGTTAGATTTTGACAGAGACTATAAATCATACTTCCCTATTTCGGGTACTGTTAAAGAAGGAAGGGAATGGATCAGTAGGTCAATAGATAAAATAGTACCAGGAGATATTTTACAGATAAAGAATCTAGAACTGATACCAGTTGATAGTATATTGCAGAAAGGAAAGGCTCGAGTAGATTATAGTTTTGTCACAGGTGAATCAGATTTGATTTCTAAATCAAAAGGAGAAGAGGTTTTTGCTGGTGGCCGGCACAGGGGCAAAAGTATAGAAGTAGAAGTTACTAAATCTGTGGACCAATCTTACCTAACAAAATTATGGAATGATGATATTTTCAATAAAGAAACATTGTCAAAATCTGGTATAGCTTTATCTATAATAAGTAAGTATTTTACGTTTTTCGTTATTCTAGTTGCAACACTTAGCTTTCTATATTGGAGTACTATGGATCTTCAGAAAGCATTTACTACTTTTACGTCTGTCCTTATAGTGGCGTGTCCTTGTGCACTTGCACTGGCTATTCCATTTACTTACGGCAATATTTTACGTTTGCTTTCTACAAGAGGATTTTTTCTCCGTAATGTAGATACTATAAAGCGTATTCAAGATATAGATTATATTGTTTTTGATAAGACGGGAACAATAACGGATAGTAATAAAATAGAAGTTTCTTATCGAGGGAAAAGTCTTACTGATTTACAAAAATCATATATAAAATCGCTCTGTAATCATAGTTCTCATCCGCTTAGCAAAGCGATAGTAAAGGAATTAGATGTAGGTATTTATAATGATTTACAAGCTTTTCAGGAGACTGTTGGTCGAGGGATATCTGGCGTTTGTAATGGATTAACCATAAAGATAGGATCTTCCACTTATATTGCTTCATTAGGTAAACGTGAGAAAGAGGAGGGTGTATTTATAGAAATAGAAAATATTTATATGGGTGTTTTTAAATTTGAACATGAACTACGAAGAAACGTAAAAAATGTTATTTCAGAATTAGGAAATCAGAATCCTATAGAAGTGCTTTCTGGAGATTCTGATAAGGAGTATACAAGAATACGATCCTTAGTAGGACAGGAATCTATCATATTATTTAATCAAAGCCCCAAGGACAAACTGCGTAGAATAAAGACTTTGCAATCAGAAGGCTACAGAGTGATGATGCTAGGAGACGGACTAAATGATGCTGGAGCTCTAAAGCAAGCTAATGTGGGTTTAGTGATTTCTGATGCATCCAATAATTTCTCTCCAGCATGTGATGGTATCATTTCTGCAGAAGAATTTTCTAGATTATCCATATATATAAGATATCTGCGTAATGCAAAGTATATTATTTATGGCTCATTTCTGCTGGCTTTCTTTTATAACGCAATTGGGATGTGTATCGCTGTAAGTGGTAATTTAAGTCCTGTTGTTGCTGCGATCCTCATGCCCTTGTCATCCATCACAGTAATTGTATATGGGCTTACCGTAAGTTGGTTCTTATTTAGGGGAATTAATAATAGAACTCAATAAAGCGTCTAAAGTATTTTGTCCAAGTTCTCGAATATGTTTCCGGCTAAAGTGTCGGCCTCTCTAGTCTTTGAATGATTGATGGTGATAAGTATATCTGCAAATAAAATCTAGATTCGTTAATTATTTATACGCTTACTGGGAATCATACGAGTTATACGATAAAGAAAGATGAATTCAGAGAATCAAAAGCAAGGGATTAAAACACCCTTGGAATAAAGGGAAATGTATACAAATCTAAAATCGTTGTAATACTTTTCAGATTTGTGAATAGCAGACATATAGAATGTCTAATCCTGAAATCCTCCAATCCTGAAAATTAAGATTCAGACAATTTACGATTGATTATTTTTTCTAGCGCCAAAGCATCAGATTTAGCAATATGCAATTTGATAAAAACTATATTCCAGTCTTTAGCTTTTCCAGTATAGCCTTTATGATTAGATAAATGTTTTTTTAGTCTATCCTGAATAGGATAAGAAGTGTAGCCGATATAATATCTGTTAATGTTGGGAGAAAATAATATATAGGTGGTAAAACTCATAAGGTATTATTAAGGTCAAGCTGCGATCCTGTAGATGGTGTAGTGGCTAGAAACACAAAAGCCTACTGATCTACATCAATAAGCTTTTGAAGTTCGTCGGGGTAGCAGGATTACCTAGCGGTGATCCTGAAAAGGGGAGGTGACAATACTATAAAAGCTATAGCCTGTCGGCTATTTAGGCTTTCGTGCTTCCAGCCATCCTTAGGAGTAAACTCCACGGCTGACTAGAAACACAAAAGCCTATTGATTTACATCAATAAGCTTTTGAAGTTCGTCGGGGTAGCAGGATTCGAACCTGCGACCCCCTGTTCCCAAAACAGGTGCGCTAACCGGGCTGCGCTACACCCCGAACTTGGCTTTTTATCAAAGCGATCGCAAATATAGTAACATTGATTTGTGATTCTTATTATTTTGCTAAATATTTTAGAAAAAATATGTTAGAGTCGCACTATTCTTTCGGAATAGACCACTCTTCCCGTATTATCCTGTAATATGAGGATATAAATACCATTCGGAACAATAAGGGGAAACTGATTTTCTCCTTCTTTTAAGTTATTTTGATACACAGATCTACTGGTTAGATCCACTAAATGTAGTCGGAAAGACTGATCGAGTTGGTTGCTTATGGTAAGCGTTTTTTGTACTGGATTAGTATGAAGAATTATATTATCAGTGTGCAAAAGGTTCTCTGTTGCTACAGACCCTCCATTTATTTGACATAAATAATCTAAAGGTTCTAATTCTATGGGTTCCGATGCCGATAAATCCTTGTCTGCTAAACCTGCATAATCATCGAAGTATCTACTTATTCGGAATACCCGGGTCGAGGAATTATTACTTCCTTGTGTGACAGGACCCGTCAAACTCACTGGATTCTGATACGACCATACAATTTCCTTCTGTCTGTTAACTTCAAAAAATCTACCAGAGGCTCCCTCGCAAATCAATACATTACCATCAAGCATGGCTTGAGCACTAGACATGATAGAGGAATAAAGATTATTTCCGTCATACGACCAATCTAGAAGCTCTGGTCCGAAGGGCTTTTGCTCTTCCAAGATGTAATCTCCATTATTGTCTATCGGCGGTTGGAAAATATCTACAGTAGAATATTGCCCCTCGGGTCTTGTGTTACCATTATTATATACCATCATTTTACCACCATCCACATAGCCAGTGGGTATCCAGCTAATATCATGCTGATTAAAAAATACCTGATCAGCTTTTTCTCCTCTCTGATAGGTAGCGGGATTGCCATAACGATACAATATGTCCCCTCCCTTATTACGATAACCTCCCGTATGCCCAGCCGCTTCCTGAGTAGTCGTGCTGTGATCTATAATCAAAATCTCACTAAAATTTCTGAGGCTAATAGCAATCTCATCTCTATCAGAATTGTAAGAGATAGAATTTGCATGCATCCAGTCTTGATTACCCCCTAGCTCACTGAATCCTGATCCATAATTGATATCTATAAGTTCAGGATGATTACTTATAAGTCCATAATTTTCTTTGTTCTTATCATAATCTTGTACTAGGTGATCCCATGCATGCCATTGCCAAACTATCTCACCCTGGTCTGTACCCACCGGTCGAACCTCCACTATATGCTCTGGATATAATTTACTGGCGATGGTAAGACTATCTCTGCCTGATGCAATAGCCTCTTGTTTTGTCTTGACCTCCCATGCTAAAAGCAAAATGTTTCCATTAGGCATCAGTTCTATATCGTGATGCTGTCTTACATTATCAGAATTGTAATTGTATTGCCAGACGAGTTCGTTGTCCCAGTTTATTTTTTCGATGATACCGCCTGCACCAGCAGAAATTATCGTTCCCTTCTTAGATCCGGCTCTGACTATGTTTCCTTCTTGGTCTAGGTAGACAGACAGTCCAGGACTATATTCACTATCCCATTCATTGACCAGATACCCACAGTTGTCAATAAGATAGATATTTTTGTTAGGACAAAATAAAGAATAACCTTCTTGTGATAGATCGTTATTAAGGATCAATCCGACGGTAGGATCCTGAGCGGCGATACTTCCAAAACAGTATATAAATAATATTACAGTTTTAAATTTTCTCAATGGTTGACTTATAAGCTATCAGAAATTATAGGGTATATATCGTATCAATTTGTAATTTAGAAAGAAATCATGATTCATGCTGGTTTTGTTGCATGTAAAATGAATATATACTCATAATACTCAACTTATGTCGCCCAATACTAACTATATTGGAGAGGATACAAATTGACATATTACTATAAGGAAGATTATTATAAATTATCAACGATAAGAAAACCTTTTTGTGAAACCAACCATACAAATCATCTTCTGTTTCTTTGTTACCTTCTGTTTTTTCCAGCAGGTGGTCGGGCAAAAAAAAGAATCTCTTGATCTTGTACAATTAGATATATCTGATGGACTTTCTGAAAATATTGTAATCTCATTACACGAAGATAAAGAAGGTTACATCTGGATAGGAACTTACGACGGTCTTAACAAATTTGATGGGTATAGTTTCATTAAGTATAGAGATAAATTTTTAGTAAAGCCAGACGCTTCTAATAATAGATTCTATCTTATAAAAGAGGATAATAAAGGTAGATTATGGTTATACAAAGATGAAGGTTCCTACCTTTTTGATCCGTATTTAGAAAAAGTAATTGACTTCAATGATTTTTCTGAAAATCATATTAAATATGTCAATAAATCTGATGATGATCACATATGGGCAGTAACTAGTAATTCTGAAATTCTATATGGTGATGATAATCGCTTAGAATTCCAAGCGCTTAATTCTGAGCTAGATAAATACCTTAAAGGAGAAAATACAGTTCTGACAGGTGCTATCCAGCACCATAAAGATACGCTGATAATGTTCACAAATAATGGTGATGTTATAGGATATTCTAAGCAAGAGAATCACTTAGAGTATTTTAAAAATAAATTTAAAAACAAAAAAGGACGAAACTTTACCAACTATTGTCTAGTAGATGATCTACTATGGCTAGCTTCCAGAGATGGTGTCATACGTCAGTTCGATCTAAAGAAAATGGAGTTTGTAAAATTCCATAACGAGATAAGTATTGGGCAATTAAAAATTAACCATCTATATCACGACAAAAAGTTCCATACAGTCTGGATAGCTTCTCAGTCTAATGGCTTATATGCATATAATTATAAAGACAAAGAATGGAAAAATTATGAGGTGAAACTTCCTGGCAAAAAATCTTTGACATCAGAACCAGTTAGTATAATAATTAGAGATCAAAGAGATGTATTATGGCTAGGAACTGATCACGGACTGCTGGTTCATGATCCGTACCTTAAAAAGTTTAAAAGTTTAAATCCAGACCGCTACGATATTGATTTTGACATAGGAATGCCTAGGAAAATAATGGGAGATCAGTATAATAACATATGGATAGGATCTAATGATCTAGGACTTTGGAAATATAACACGAAGTTAGATAATCTAGAACTTATAACAAGAAATTCTCATCCGGAACTAATGCCCGATAATACGGCTATTCAGTTACTATCGGATAAGAACAAATTATACATAGGGCATAACGGTAAGGGATTAAGTGTAATAGATATTCCTACCATGAAGCCCATAAAGAAGATACCTCTAATTTCTAAAGATCCTAGGCTTAAGTCAGGTAGTATTATATGGAATATATTTAAGGATGAAAGAGAAAGACTCTGGGTAGGGACAAGAGCATCAGGTATCTATATTATTGACGGTGATGAAACGCAGCATTATCACAGTTTTAATACGAGTCTTACACATAATGCGATTCAGACAATAGACAAAGGGAACAACGGTAAGATAGTGGTTTCTACACGACTAGGTGGAGTATACGAATGGAATGAAAAAGATAAAGATTTCATAAAAAAATTCCCAGTAGATGATAAGGTAATCGCTCCCAAATCTGTCTATATAGATAAGAATGGATTTGTATGGATAGGGACCGATGGAAAAGGAATATTTATACTAGATGCTGAGTACAATATTGTTGCTCAGGCTAATGTCAAAAATAAATTACTTGCTAGTGATGTTACTTGTTCCTTTATAGAAGATGATGATAATTTAATGTGGGTGAGCACAAATTTTGGTATATCTAGACTGACTTTCAATCCCGTGAATTATGAACTTTCACATGATCATTTTTCTAAGTATGATGGATTACTTTCTGACGAATTTATGACGGGAGCTTACTACAAGACTGATGATGTGATGTGGATGGGAAGTGTTTCTGGAATAAATTATTTTAAGGGCAGCGATCTTACACTAAATCCTTATAAGCCTTCAATAAATATTAAGGACGTACAAGTCTACAGGAAGGAAATAGAAAATGATTCATCCATAAATTATATAAAAAACCTGGATCTAAAAAGGGGAGAGAAATCTCTATCCATAGAATTTAATACACTAGGTTTTACCGTTCCAGATAACACCTTATATAGCTACAGACTGATGGGTTACGATGATAGCTGGTCTGAACCTAACAAAAGAACTTTTATCTCCTACACTAATTTAGAACCTGGTGATTATCAGTTTGAAGTTAAAGCGGCAAACTATGATGGGTTGTGGAGTGACAAACCTACAGTATTGAGCTTTAAGGTGAAGTCATTGTTCTTTGAATCTAAGTTTTTCAGGAGAGCGTTGCTCGGATTGTTTGCCTTGATGGGTTTATGGTTTTACAGATTTAGGTTAAATCAAATTAGAGAAAAAGCTAAGATGACAAATCGATATAATAAAGATCTATCTCAAATGGAAATGAAAGCATTGAGAGCTCAGATAAATCCACACTTCCTCTTCAATACCTTGAACTCTATCAATAATTATATCCTCCAAAACGAAGGAGATATTGCATCCCACTACCTCGTTAAGTTTTCCCAGCTCATGCGGATTATATTATCTAACTCTGAATCATCTTTTATTACACTGGAGGATGAGTTGAATGCTCTAGATCTCTACATAGAATTAGAAGGAATGAGATTTGCTAATAATTTTGATTATTTCCTGAATATTGATCCTAGTATTAATACCGATCTGACTAAGATACCTCCGATGCTGTTGCAACCCTTTGTAGAAAATGCGATATGGCATGGCCTGATGCATAATGAGGGGGATAATTGCTTAGAAATAAATGTAACGCCATCTGGTAATAACCTAATTAAAATATCTATTAAGGATAATGGTATCGGTAGAGCTGCTGCTAAGAAACTTAGAAATAGTAACATCAAAAGAAAATCATATGGAATGGACATCACAAAGAAGAGAATAGAGCTCATAAATAAAGAGCACAGCATTGCTGATAACTTTTCTAGTATAGAGGTAAAAGACTTAGTAGACGAGAATGAAAATAGTGCCGGTACTGAAATAAATGTTTATATCCCCAAATTGTCAAAAAATGAAATCTAAGATAATGAAATTTAAAACTGTTATCATCGATGACGAAATAAATAGTCTATCAGCAATAATAAAACTCCTAGAAAGGTATTGCCCTCAGCTAGAGGTTGTCAAGTCATTTACTGACCCGAGAGTAGGACTCGAATATATCTTATCTAACGATCTGGACTTATTATTTCTTGATATTCAAATGCCTTTTCTAAGTGGATTAGAACTTTTCAAAAAAGTACCAAATCCTAAATTTGAAGTTATATTCTGTACAGCTTATGATCAGTATGCGATAGATGCTATTAAGTTATCTGCTCTGGACTATTTACTAAAACCTGTAGATCCAGAACATCTTATCAATGCCGTAAATAGATTTACAAATACTGTACAGACCGAGAATAGTTCTGATAAGATCTCTAAGTTACTTTCTCACATAGAGGGACACGGTTCTAAGAAGTTAGTCATACAATTACAGGATAAAACATTATTTTTAGATGTCAAAGAAATTCTATATCTAAAGGCAGAAAGTAATTACACACATTTTTTTATGGAAGATGGCACAACATACTTTACTTCTAAGACCATAAAGTACTTCCAAGAGAAATTAAAGACAGCTAGTTTTTTCAGACCACATCAATCTTACTTGATCAACACAAGTTATATTACTGAATATTCCAAAACAGAAAATAGTATTATTCTGAGAGGAGGAAAAATGATACCTGTAAGTAAGAATAAAAAAGAACAAATGATGAAACAATTGATGGGTTAAGGTAGAATTTTTTTCTTATAATAGCTACAGATTCCTACTTTCACAAATATAGAAAAGCCTATTCTCGCCATTATAAAAACCTGTCCTATGATCAGAGCCAAAAGCAAAGAGCCTGCTCCCGAATAGTCTATTATCTGCTGAAATAAGTAGTACGCTGCATATAATAGCATAAATAAAACTAGGTAGACCGCGAGTAGTCCTGCCATCGAAAAAAATCTATGTGATATTATTTTTGAGGCTTCCCAGAATGCTGTAAAAAATCTTTTCTCTGGATAGGCTATTATATGCACCTTCGTAAACTGGTGATACGTATATATAACGAACGAAATTAAAATATATAAAGGGAATACAATAAGAAATCTATTAATGAACACCTGATCTGTTTCCATCTCAAAAATATTCAGACCGCGAATGGAGTATATTCTGAAAAACAAATAACCCACCAAAATGTAAATAAGAATAAAGTAAATAGAAAGTCTAAATATTCTCCAGAAATTTCTAGACCCTAGAGACCAAAATCGTCTGGAATCATATACGCTAGGAGTAGAAAGAAAAGTAGCTATAGTTGCTCCTGATAGATAAATCTTTAAAAGTACATACACGAGTATCACGACGGTGAGCGAGCTGAAGAGATAGGCAAATATATCTCCATGAATCCTCAGCGATTCTGTAATAAAGGTATAATCAAATATTTCTATCTTATTATTTCCCTCTATAACATAGTTTAGTTTTTTAGATATCCTTGCGTAGAATGGTTTCGCTACCACAACTATACAGATTAGATGCAGTAGGTAGTAAATTAGCCAGATTTTCCAATTTTGGATAAGCTGCCTTAGAGATGATATGTAAGATGATAAGATCGACATCAGAATAGGAATGTACAATTTTCTATAAAGTGTTGTAGACCAGTAATTATTTTGTATCCATACTTTCTAAGTCCTTTATTTCCACATTCTACAGAGCGACCGTTATTCAGATAATTATTGTCTATAGTAATTTTTCGTTCGGGATCTACAGTAGCTCTTATAATTTTAGAAACGCCCCGGTATACATATTCTGTGGACCTCGATTTTCCATCCCATCTTTCTATTTTTTCTTCTCCGTTATCAAATTCTATTTTTACATCTACAGGAAGTTTCAGTTCACCCACTCTTCTTATTATGATCTTAGAATTATAGACTAGGGGTTTGTCTTTATCAGGTTCTGAGAGTAATACACAGTCCTCGGTAGTTGTAAGATAACCAGCAGGTTTAGTGCTTATGTTATTCTGTATATCGCTTAAGATATAATCACATGCACCTACTCCATAGAGCGTTTGGGAAAAGAAATCACTTGCCTCCATGCCAAGTGGCTTGCCAGGTAGAGCATTTACATAGGCAACAGCGAGATCTACAAAATTCTTCCCACTAGGATGTTTAAATTTCCATGTTTCGAAATATTGCTTCATCATCTCATCCATAGACTCGAGACCTATCATGCCTTCTAGCGTTTCTAGGATTACTGCAGTCTTGTTATACGCTATAGCCTTATATCCACCATGCTTAAAATCTCGTGCTTTATAACTATTATCTGCAACCGTCGTGTTACCACTAGACAAATATTCTGCTCTGTTGTATTGTCTGTTCCCTATAGTAATTCCGAGCCAGTCTATTGTGGAGCTATTCTTTCCTTCGTAATGGTCTAAAATTCTTCCCTCATAGTAAGTTGTAATTCCCTCATCCATCCATGGTTCTTCCTGCTCATGTGTAGCTAGCATCTGCATGAAATACTGATGTATGAATTCGTGCGTGGTGAGCGTTTCTATAGTCTTAAATCCCGTTGGGAAAAAATTAAAACTCAGCGATGATATAAAGGTAGGATATTCCATTCCTCCAGTATATAATCCGTGGATCGGTGGATCTACAATTGTAAGGGTATTATAGGGATATTTTCCCAGATGCTCGTCTAGGTAAGACATTGCATTTTTTATCGTTTTGAAATAGCGATCTTGGAAGTGTATATGGTTAGGATAAGTAAGAAAACTTATTTCTATATCTTTCCATTGGTCTTTTTTTTCTACATAGTGAGGGGAGCAGGTCCAAGAGAAATCTATTACATCTTCAGCCCTATATGTCCAGATGGTTCCACTATCAGTTTTTTCTTTTTTCATAAGCTCACCAGATGCCCCAACAATATAATTATCTGGAAGATGGAGTCTTACATTGTATACACCGAAGTCTGAATAATATTCTCCCATAGAATGATATTGATGGCAGTTCCATTTTCCTTCCTCTGCGTATCGTACTCCCTCAGCCTCATAGACGCCTACTTTAGGGTACCACTGAGCGAAAAAGTAATAGTCCTGATTATACCCAGTCCTTGGCATCGTCTTAGGTATTTTCGCTTCCCATGTAAATGTTATGCGTGTGTTTTCCTCAGGAAGGATATAATTTTCTAAAACTACAGAAATGACTGTCTGGTCCTGCTCATTATTATCATCTGGTTGTATAAATTTTATGTTATTCTTGAGCTCATTACCCTCATTATCTTTCATAGAAATAATTGCTGAGTAGCTCCAGTCGCATGAATACCTTAAGCCCTCTGATAGTAGATCAGGTATTCCTCCAGCCTCAAAAAATGTAGATTCTGTATTTTTGAATGCATTATAATAGAGATGAAATTGTAGTGCTCTTACGGTATCAGAACTTGTATTTTTCCAGTTTAATATTGTTTTTCCGTACAGCTTTTTCTCCTCTGTATCTAAGGTGATTTCCATATCGTAGTTCGCAATTCTAGGAGATAGCGCAGCTTGCGACCCAGATGAGAGTGCAATAAGCAGAAACACAATAATAAAGCCGAGATTTTTAATAATGAAATTGTTTTAGTAAGCTAAATTAAGAAAATGATTTATACCATTTCTATTTTTAGATGACGGAAAAGGATTTAGAATTGTTCAAAATGGATCAAGGCAAGAAACGTAGGCGAACCCATAGGTTCGGCGAGGCTATTTAACGAAGGAACATGAAGAACAAAATAAATAATTACCGTCATTCTAAACTAGAATTGGTATTATACATAGAAAATGAAGGAGACGGATTTATATTACGAACAAAAACAGGAGCCAACAAAAAGCTGTTTGCTTGCACTACGGAGTATAATTATCGGTCAATATAATATGATCACGGAAACCCGAAAATATGGAATGCCATGTTTTTGTATTGGAAAAAAAGCTATCTGCTATCTTTGGACAGATAAGAAAACAGATCATCCTTATATACTCATCGTAGAAGGGAGTAATATAGAACATGCAAGCCTGGAGAAGGGTAGTAGGTCACGTATGAAAATACTTAATGTAGATCCAGCGAAAGATCTACCTGTGGATACAATCAGTGATATTCTCCATCTTGCGATTGCATTTCACAATAAGCAATAGAGTATACACATCAGTAAGTTAGAAAACTTTAGCTTATGCTTCTGAGGAAGCTATAAATAATAAATAAATCTTAAAATTTTCGATAAGCGCTAACTATAGACTAATTTTGAGTTACGAATGTATTTTCGCTATAGCAAAAATAAGATACTCTATTATGATTAAGTATTTTCTTTCTGGAATTATCATCTTACTGTCTGTTGCTACGTATGCTCAGGAGTTAGAAGATATATCTACAGATCAGGACACCTCGATAGAAGCCAGTAATATATTCGTAAAGAATTCTGATAGTTTTCTTAGGATAGCTCAAGAGGAGCCAGCGGTGCAATACCTCAGAGGAAATGTGAAAATGTATCAGGATAGTATTTTTATGTTTTGCGACTCAGCTATCCTTATAGAAAATAATTTAACGGCGATAGGGAACGTAATTATTATACAGGCTGACACAATAGTTGTCCACTCTGATTCTCTCGTCTACAATGGCGATCTAAAGATTGCGGACCTATATGGAAATGTGTCTTTAGAAAACGGAGATAACCAGCTATTTACAAACACTTTACATTATAATCTGAATACGAAGATGGCGACGTACCAGGATACAGCAATATTACAAAATGATAGAACCCAGGTAAGTAGTTTAGAAGGGGTGTTCGATGTCAATAGAAAAGAGGCGAAGTTTATAAAAGAGGTGATCGTGTTAGATTCTACGTTTACGATGTCCGCGGATTCTCTGCTCTACAACACCTCTACAGATGTGGCTACTTTCCTAGGACCCACCAATATTCTAAAAGAGGAAAAGAAAATATATTGCGAGTCTGGATATTATGATCTCAGAAGAGAATACGCAGAATTTATTCAGAACGCAAGATATTCAGATAACGAGTCTACTGCTACAGCTGATAAGATCATATATGATAGCCAGACAGACCTTATTACACTAGATGGCAATGCTCACTACATAAGTGAAGATGAAGAGGCTAGAGCAACTACAATAACCCTTAACCAGACAACAGAGGATACGGAACTGATCGGCAATGCTAGTTTTAAGGGTAAGGATAATAATGTATCGGGAGATAGAATATTGTTTAACAAGAAATCTGAGTCTCTAACGGTTCAGGGGAGAAGTGCGCTCGTGGAAGATAATATGAGAATATCGGCAGAAGATCTTTCTTATGTCAAAGAAACAGGAAAGGGACTTGCAAAGGGGAATGTGATATGGAAGGATACGGTTCAGAATAATATCATCCTTAGTGAACTTGTAAATTATAATAATACATCAGAATATGCGGAAGCTATACGAGTGGATAACGTGAGACCTGTCCTGAAGCAGTTATTAGATCAGGATACCCTGTATGTATGTGCAGATACATTGTTATCTTATATGGAGCCTCGCATGACAGGTGATTCCATAATAGTCAGCGATACAGTACGTCATTTTCGCGCGAGTAAAGATGTTAGAATATACAATAATGACATCAGTGCTATAGCAGATAGTGTGAGATATAATGATGTAGATTCTACCTTTGTATTAATGGGAAATCCAGTTATGTGGTCAGATACTTCACAGTTTTCTGGAGATACTATATATTTACATTTGGTAGAAAGTAAGGTGAAAGATATAAGGATTTTGAACAAAGGAATGATCATAACTAGTATAGGAGATAAGTATTATAATCAGATCTCAGGTAAAGATATACATGCTTTTATGGATAGCAGTTATATAGAGAAAATGAATGTTGCGGGGAATGCAAGATCTCTTTATTTTATTCAGGATAAGGAGCAAGATCTTGTAGGTGCGAATAGAACCGATTGTTCCAAAATGACTTTTTTCTTTGAGCAAGATTCTATGACGGATATTATGTTCTATACGAAACCAGAGTCTGTCCTGACACCCATCGCAGAAGCTAAAGACACGGATCTATATCTAGAAGGCTTTACTTGGCTTATAGATCAGAAACCATTTTCTGTTGAGGATATTAGGGATGTAAATCGGGGAAGGCAATTCCAGAAAGTAAGTCTGTCCAATACTGCTATAGATACATTGGTAAATAGCGTATTAGATACAACCCTAAATGGAGATATAATACCTAATGAAAAGATCCAGGCTGAATCTCCAATGGATAATAAAAAAGATTCTTCAAAAAGTAAAGTCCCTATAGAGCAATCCACAAGAGAAAAGAAAAAGTCAAAGAAAAAAGCAAAATCCAAAGAGCAATAGAATGAATAGAGTACTTATTTTTTTTGTAACATTATTTCTTCAGATCTATACCGTCGGAGCGCAAGATCTAAGTTTCTTATTGCAAGAAGGCAATAAAGCACTCAGTAGTAAAAAGTATGATGCAGCCATAAGTGCTTATAACAATATTATAAAAGAGGAAAAAGTATCTAGCTCTGTGTACTACAATCTGGCAAATGCTTATCTAGGAAATAATAATATAGCACAAGCCATTATTTATTATGAAAGAGCCCTGAAACTAGATCCGCTAGATAGGGATATAATGAATAATCTAGAAATTGCAAAGGGAAAAATAACAGATCCTATCTACGCAATAGAACCCTTTTTTATAAGTAAATATTGGCATAAGTTTACCTCCTTACTAAGTTTTCAGTTGTGGACGATCTTTAGTATTTTACTTTTTATCGGAGCAATTATAGGCTTGTATTTTTTCTTACTTGGGAATACAGAAAAGCAAAATACTCTAGGTAAAAAGTGCGTGATTGTAGCTACCGCCATATTCTTTCTGACCTTATTAATTTGTGTTAGTAGATACATGCAACTAAGGTCTGATGACTTTGCTGTAGTTATGGAAAATACGAACCGATATGAAGGTCCAGACGAAAGAAGTATATCAGAAGAAAGTGAATTGTCAGAAGGTATCAAAGTAAGAATTCTGGATAGCTACCAAGAATGGATACAAGTGTCTCTTCCAGATCTATCGCAGGCGTGGATAGAAGCTAAGGTAGTAGAGAAGATCTAAATTCAGATCGGACTATCAGACATTAAGATATTTTCAGCTAAGCTTGTTTTTTAATTTCCTAATAAAAGAAAATTTCTTGTAGAAGGCATGCGATAGGGCTTTCCTGTAAGCCCTATCTAATATTAGACTTAGAATGGACCTACGAGGATCAACTATAAAATAGTTTGGCAAGTTATTTACTTCATTTTCGTACGAAGTATATTTTTCTCTAAGTCCTCCTACGATCTTATCTTCTAGATCTTCCAATGAAGATTTTCTTGGTTTTTTTTCTGGAAAATTTTCAGCAAAGGACACTGGTAATTCTAGGAATAGACTTAGATCATCTAAGGATTCATGTATGGCGCTATACTTTAGAAATAAAGACGGGTAGCACAAGAATTCGTGCCTCCAGTTATGAAAATGCTTTTCAAAATAATGTCCATCCTCATGGTTTAGGGCATACGCTTCTAGAGATAGATTCTCAGGTATAATATAGGTCTGTTCTTGGAATTTTGTAGCCCATTTAGACTGAGCATGCTGATAATTTCTCCTGAATAGTGAAATACTCGCAAGAACGGGGTCCCCGAACACGTAGATTACCTTTAGCTTAGAGTTGAAGCTAATCGGAGGAATAGGCAGATGTTTATAACCATCTAGGTTAGATGAGTCATTTACTGTCTTGTATTGACCGATTGCGTCCATCAGAAAAGTAGTTCCAACTCCGCCTGCAGAAACAACCAAAACCTCTATTCGATTTTTTAAAAAAATAGTCTTTTCCAATGTAATGGTTAAGAATAATAAAAGTAATCAAAATTTTTGCAATAGCGTGGTAGAAAGAAGATGGCTAGACGCTCTAGTAGAAAAACTATGATGGTATAGGAATAAGGCGATGATTGCATAAAAAAAGCCTTATCTGAACATTCAAATAAGGCTTGTAATTCTTTTGTTATGGATCGTTAGGCTTTTCCTCCGTCTAGCTCGTCTTGTAATTTCTGTAACTCATCCCACTTTCCGTCAGCTGCAAGCTGGGCTTGCTGTGGCCATGAAGTAGGATTGTGCATTTTGTATCGACTACTAGCTTCTACTAAGATCTCTCTTATCTTTTCCGGATCAGCTGCTGCCATCTTAGCATAAGTATCTATTCCAGCAGCGGTAAGAACTTCAGCTAATTTAGGCCCGATACCTTCTATTTTCTTTAAGTCATCCGCTGCAGCACTTTTTGCTGGAGCTTCAGGAGCTTTTTCTGCAACTGCAACTGGAGCTTCAGGAGTTTTTTCTGCAACTGGAGCTGGCGTCGCTACAGGAGCAGCTTCGGCAATAGGAGCTTTATCTTTTTTAGGAGCAGCCTTAGCACCTTTTATAGGAGCAACTGTTTCTTGTACTTCAGACATAAGCGGCATAATAGAAACAAAAGTTCTATTCATTCTCTTTTTCTTAAATACTACGTGACCTTCTACTCTTGCATGAATAGTGTGATCTTTCCCCATATATACATTATCACCTGGATGATATTTTGTTCCTCTCTGTCTGATAATAATATTACCAGCTCTAGCATATTGACCGCCAAAAAGTTTGACACCTAGTCGTTTACTTTCGCTATCTCTTCCGTTATCAGTACTACCCGCACCCTTTTTATGTGCCATTGTATTAAGTTTTCTTAATTAGTAATTATGCAGATATAGAATCTATCTTGATTTTTGTGAATTGCTGTCTATGTCCGTTCTTCACTTTGTAACCTTTTCTTCTCTTTTTCTTGAATACTATAACGGTATCACCTTTTACATCTTCTATAACAGTAGCTTTCACCACTGCTCCTTTTAGGGTTGGTGTTCCTATTGTAGTGCTATCTCCGTTAGTCGTCAACATTACTTCGTCAAAGTCTACAGAAGCACCTTGTTCTAAACCTAAGTTATGAACAAAAATCTCTTGACCTGATTCTACTTTGAACTGCTGACCTTTTATATTTACTATTGCAAACATGTTTCTGCTTTTTTAAAATGGTCTGCAAAGATAGAGTATAATCTTTTATAAATCAAACTGTTTATATTCTATTTTACTGTTTTTTAGTCTATTTCTCTCTTTTAGGCACCTTATACATATCTCTGAGGATGAATTCCTTAGAAATTTTTTTACCATCCCTCTTAATCTTCATTTTTATACGCTTCCCTTCCTTCCCAGATAATTTGTTTACGATACGTCTGAGTGAGAGAAAACTAGAAGGCCAGAAACCCAGTCTTACAATGAGATCACCTTCTTTTAGACCTGCAATATCGGCAGGAGAGCCAGGAATCACTTCTTTTACATAATACTTATTCAGTTTTTCGCCATAAGCAAAGACTAGCAGACCACTCTTATCGTATTCTATATCTTTATCATAGTCACCGATAGGTTTCAGATATAGTTTTTCTTTGTTATAGTCAATAATCACATGGAATCTAGAAATAATTATATTCCCTAGAAGTCCATTTCTTTCCTGGATGATGTCCTTATAGATCAGGCTATCGTTATTTTGAAAACTCGTAATAAGGTTAGAGAATTTATATTTGTCTATAGAAAGTGATTTTATAAGTCCTGTATATCCCTCTACCATCCCCCCTAATCCCTTACCTAAGTTTCCTTTGATGACATTTTCTGGGAGTTTTAGTTTGTCGTTAGTATTAGTATGGAGCAGAAAAGTGAGACCTGCCCCAGTATCAAATAATAGTTTTATCTCTGAAGATGCGCCAGAGAATAATTCTAAATTAGCCTTTACGTACGGTTTGTTCTGAGTTACATTAATGTCGATAGGCGTAAATGTCTTATGGTATTCAGGCTTATAATGGTTAGGATGATGAAGTACAATCTTGTTCTTCTTATAATTGATCTCTACGATAAGGCCCTGGAAAAAACTTCCTCCCAGAATACCATCTATCTTAGAACCTGTCAGTTCATTAAGATCTAGGAAATCTTCGTACAATACAACGATATCTCTTTGTACCTCTATATCTTCATTAAGTCTTACATCTACACCTCTGCTTATGTAGGCAAGTACGGAAGTGCTAAGATCTGCACCGATTATTTTAATCTCTTGGGTATACTTAAGTCCTATAAGGTCGCCGTATACTTTTTGGAATAGTATAGTATGCTCAGCACCGGTATCCATTATGAAAGATAGTGGAAGCGCACCATTGAACTCTAAATCTAACAAAATGTAATCTAGGGCATAGCGAAAGGGAAATTCTACTTTCTTCTTATCCCCCAATAAATCTAGTCCTCGTACCTGACTGTGGGCTGAGTCAGAACATAGGATAGATAAGAGTATAATGAGGATTAGTTTTCTGAAGATCATTGTCTAATGCATAATATTGATTAAATTAACACTTTTACTTTACATTATTACAATATTAATGGCTAGACTGCAAAGAAGATTGACCTTATATGGACTGACCATGATTGCAATCGGATCTTGTATTGGTTCCGGCATATTTATAACGCCTAGTAATGTCGCATCACACCTTTTCGATCCTAAGCTTATATTACTGGTTTGGTTTCTGGGTGGAGCAGTGTCCACCTTAGGAGCACTTACCTTCTCGGAATTAGGTGCTATGTATCCCCGCGCAGGTGGTGTGTATATCTATATAAAAGAAGCCTACGGACCGCTTATAGGATTTCTCTATGGATGGATCATCTTGCTTATTGTTAATACTGGTGCTATGGCAGCTCTCAGTATGGCCTTCTCAGAATTTCTCAGCTTTTTTTTTGACATAAGCCCTGTAGGAAAGCAGATAGTGGCTGTGGTACTTGTCATAAGTCTTACTGGGATTAATATTCTTGGCGTTAATATATCTCAGATATTAGCTAATCTATTTTCAGGTATAAAGATAATTGCCATCTTTATGTTACTTGCAGTAGGTATGATCTACGGAGACTGGAACATGCATGAGGCGGCATTTATGGCTACTGATTACCCTTCCTTTTCGATCCATGCTTTTTTGTTGGCTTTTGTTGGCGTTTTCTGGTCTTTCGGAGGATGGCATCATGCGACCTATCTTTCTGGTGAGGTGTTAGATGCTCAGCGTAATGTTCCGAGAGCAATGATCGTAGGAACCCTGACGGTGACCACATTGTATCTACTAGCTAATATTGCATATTTTTTCTTACTACCTATACCAGAGCTGATCGCTTCAGAAAAAGTTGCAGGAGATGCTATTTCTGCAGTTTTCCATAATGGAGGTAAGTTCGTATCCCTGCTTATTATTTGCTCTGTTCTGGGAACGATTGCTATATACACGATGACGGCACCTAGGATCTATTTTGCTATGGCAGAAGATAAGGTTTTTTTTAAATTCCTGGCGAAAGTTCATCCTAAGTACGGAACACCTCATCTAGCTATGATCTTCCAGGCCTTATGGGCCAGCCTACTGATTCTAGTATGGGGATCATTTATCAAAATTATAACTTTTGTAACTTTCATGGATATAGTATTTATGGTGGTAGCGGCAAGTACAATTTTTGTTTTCAGAATTAAGCGGCCACAGCAAGAACGTCCGTACAAAGTCCTAGCGTACCCTATTGTGCCGGCCCTGTATATTTTAGTTACTTCTGCTTTTGTAATTAATTTATTACTGGATCTTTCGGCGGAATCTTGGATAGGTGTGGCTATATTATTAGCAGGTATTCCCACTTACTTTTTCTTTAAGAAAACAAGGGGCTAGACAAACTTAATGCAAAACTCGCCTCCTACTTTTTTCCTCTGCACCCGTGATAGCAGTGGTACTGCAAGTAGATCTATACTAGTAGGCTAAGGAAGAGGTGAAGGCTGACGTAGGAAGACAATCCTCGACTATAGCATACAGGATATATATGCTTAGGCAGTAGGAACGTATAGCGCGAAAAGGTGCCCTAAAATAATGAGAAATATTTCTGTCGTAAAAAATATACAGTGTCAAGTTTATATAACTTGGGTGTGCCCCTAGCACTCATATGCCATCACTCGATTTCGCTAGCGTCGGTCCCTTACAGGCGCGCTGTTCGCTTGGTCCCCAGCAACGCTGATATGCCACGCACGGACTCTGGACTACGTCCTTCCCTTTCAGACACCTCACACGGCAGGGTTTGGTAATGCCAATTCTGGTTTAGAATGACGGTAATTATTTATTTTGTTCATTTCAACTGATGCTTTGTGTACATCTAAACCAACATAAATATTCTTACCTTTAAATGTTTTCATGATATCAGGTTTTGTTTAAGAAATTTTATTACCATTTAAATATCTTAAATATCCTGATATCTTTTTCAAACATAAGGTCTCATTTAAAGCACTTTCATACTTTATTCGACTTCGTCGAACTCATTCGTTCTTGCCTTGATCCATGTTGAACAATTCTAAATCCTTTTCCGTCATCTAAAAACAGAATTGGTATAACTTATGGTATAAACGCTGAGGAGAGATAGGGTATAAAAAAAGGTCCGGCTACTTTGCAGTAACCGGACTTTATATATTTTAGAATTTTACTTGTTAAGCTTACTTAACGATCGTAACTTCTATTCTTCTGTTCTGAGCCTTTCCTTCGGAAGTATCGTTACTAGCAACTGGATCAGCAGCACCATGACCTTTTGTAGAAATTCTATCAGCAGCAATTCCCTCTACTAATAATCTTGCTTTTACAGCATCAGCTCTAGCCTGAGATAATCTTAGATTACTGTCAGCAGCTCCATCAGAATCAGTATAACCATCTATTGTGATTTTTACATCTTCGTATGCTTTCAGAATAGCAGCTAAGTTATCCACCTCAGATCCAGATGTACCAGTCATGGCAGCAGATCCTGAAGCAAAGTTAAGATTCTTGAATCTGAACGTTCCTTCACCTTTGAACCCCCCATTAATATAATTAGTCATCTGATCTCCTACAGAACCTGCAGCAAATGAGATCTTATCTAAAGCAGCTTTTGCAGCTTCGTTTATATTACCAAACATGTTTCCTACAGCGTCAGCAGCATCTCCTGCCATATCTTTAGCGCCATCAGCAACGTTTTTTGTAGCATCTGCTGCATCATTTGCCAAACCTTCAGTAGTACTTGTGGCTTTAGCTGCAGCATCATCTAATGCATCTATACCTGTGTTACATCCTTGCTTAGCTAGCCATCCTAGAGCTAGTAATACTAGGAATAGTGGTAACAACCACTTAAGAAGACTTCCTCCTGCTTTCTTGCCTGCATCTACAGTTCCTCCTGCAAGGTTACCTGCACCTCTTACAACATTACCTGCAGCTCCTCCAGCGCCTTCTACCATTCTTTTTCCAGAATTAGAAACGTTAGAGATAACTTTCTTGCCAGAATCAGATGCACCTCCTAAAAAAGAAGATCCTAGACCTAGTACATTTCCTAACACACCAGGAATTGCTCCTGCAACATGACTCTTCTGAGTTCCTAGAAATTTACCTAATCCTACAGCATCTAATGCTTTGTTCTTTATGTGTTTTCCTAGCATACTCATAAGGAATGGCGCAGCCATCTTTACAAGTGAAGAAGCAGAACCACTTTTTATACCGCCTAATCCAGCTAGTTTTTCGATGAATCCACCCATGTTATTTCCTAATATCATAGAGAGAATTCCACCTCCACTATTCATAAGGTCAGTCACTTTACTTGTAGAACCAAATAGATCACCAATGTTGTTTAACATCCCACCATCGGCTTTAGATGCTACATTGTAGATATCTTGTGCACCTTTTTGGCTAGAAGCCATATCGATTACTTTTCCTAGTATCGCTGGAAAAGCACCATCCAAAGCTTTTGTTACTCCAGATTCAGATTCTCCTAAAAATTTTGCCGCTTGACCGGCTAAAGCACCAGTAACCTGATCTTTAAGCAGATTTACTAAATTCATAGTTTGTTGGTTTTGATTAAATTAAATTTATTTCGATGTAATTTTTACTTGTGATTGCGTTCAAATAAGCTAATCAACATTACTTTATACGCAATATTTTGAAGAAGTATAACAAAGATACATAGAAAAAAAAGATTTTTTTTCTGCTCCGTTTAATTTTTTAACAAAATATTAGCTTTTAATGTTTAAATATCGCTATTTGATCGAAATATGACATTTCAGGTGTTTGTATTCATTTATCTGAACACATAATCTATTATTTTTAGTTCCTTGGTTTTAATTACATTTAAGGATCCAACCAATTTATTTATGGAAAATCCACAAATTTTGGCTTCTTTTTACCGATTAAGTCACTATTAGCAACTTTTTACAATTATAATTCTGTGAAAGCATTAATATTCAAAAAGCAACTTGATAAGATTAATCACCATCCTGATCTTAACGCTGCACATAAGACCAAAGAGCTAGTCCAGCTATTTAGCATATTACTAGAAGAAGCTACAGAGCTAGAGCAACTACATTTTACAACCTTGTTTTCCAGATTGTCCTTTGTGACAGCTAAGTTTGATATACCGAGTAAACAGGTTTTTCATCTTCATCAGTTTAGGCGGGTATCGACGTCTCATGTATATACGGAGGAAGATTTGGCTTTTTACGACCTAGCTAAATATTGTAATGAGGTTCTTATACACTATACGCTAGATGGGGAAGGTCCTTTTGCTCCGACAGTGCAGGTACCAGATTTGTATCAGATCAGAAGGAAACCTGACTATAAGTTTTCTTCCATTCTCAGAGGCTTACTTTATAAAGATGAAGATACTTTTGTTTTTATAGATGATCTTTTCCCCGAGATAGACTACGAGATCTCGTTTCAGGATGCGCAGAGAGGTGAGTTATTTTACAAGCAACTTAATAATACCGCTCCCTACATAGATTTCCCGATAGAAGTACATTTGTTAGATGTCAATGTAGAATTAGAAAACAAAATTTTACATCCTACGGCGCTAGTATATTATCCTAATTTTCTTGTAGATGTTACAGCCGTATCCGAATGTTTTAAGCCTAAGGGAGATACACCCCAATCTTATGTGCTTAGGAAATTCTTACCCGTAGAGAAAAGCCCCGCGCTCCTTCTGGGAAATATGGCTAATTATTTTCTCGACTGCTTGTTAGATCAGCCAGACATATCTTACGAGTCCTGCATGCAAAAAGTGTTCATGCTAGATCCTCTGGCGTACTCCATGTACGATGATGGTAAGGTCAAGGATATTATACAGAAGTCTAAGGTGCATTTTAGAAATATCCATAATGTTGTCAATGTACAGTTTAAGAAACAGGAAATAGAACTCAGTGAGACGTACACAGAGCCTACTTTCTTATCTAGAGATTATGGACTGCAAGGAAGACTGGATGTACTGAGAGTCTCGGAAGATAGATCGAAAAACGATATCATAGAGCTCAAAAGTGGTAAAGCTTATAGAGCCAACGCTTATGGACTAGGGGTCAATCATTACACCCAGACACTGCTCTACGACCTGATGATAAAGTCTTGCTTCTCTAACAAGAGCAAACCCACAAACTATATATTATACTCTGGAGAGAAGGAGAAACATCTGAGATTTGCACCAGCTATAAAATCTCAGCAGATGGACGCTATAAGAATGCGTAATAATCTACTGATTGTAGAGCGCATATTACAACATCTAGATGATGATCATTATTTCCAAGCATTCAAAAATTTGTTACATCCTAATAATCCTAAACTAGATGGATTCGTAAAGAGAGATCTTAACTTACTAGACGATAAACTATCGTCACTAAGCAAAATAGAGATGCAATACTTTAGAACTTTTGTGAAGTTTATCGCTACCGAACATATGCTTGCCAAGGTAGGAGAGCATGGAGTAGATAAGACTAATGGTATGGCGACGCTGTGGCTAGATAATATAGAAGAGAAAAGAGAAAACTTCACCATACTTAGTCATCTGAGTATAGCAGAGAATAATTCTGGAGAAACAGAATCCAATATCTTGTTTAGAAAATCAGAATTGACAAACGACTTATCAAAATTTAGGAAAGGAGATATTACCGTTCTATACCCCTATAACGAAGGTAATAATTCTCCTCTAAGTAATCAGATATTCAAATGCACAGTGCTGGAAATAGACGAGACTCAAGTGCGGCTTAGACTCAGAAATAAGCAAACGAATCAGCAGATATTCAAACAAAATGAATACTGGAATATAGAGCCTGATCTACTAGATTCAGGATTTATGTCGATGTATAGAAACCTCTTTGCTTTTGTGTCATCGGATCAGTCTTATCGAGAAAAGATATTGACACTGGCTAAGCCAGCATCTAGTGTAGCTGCAGATGATTATGAACCACAAGATCTCACAGAACAACAGTCATCTTTGTTTGCTAGAATGATATCTGCACAAGACTATTTTCTATTGTGGGGCCCACCAGGTACAGGAAAAACTTCTCTAATGATAAGAGAGCTGGTAAGGTATTATCACACAGAAAAAAACAAGGCGATTCTACTACTGTCTTATACTAACAGAGCTGTAGATGAGATCTGTTCAGCTATAGAGGCGATAAGTCCTGAGAGCAAGGATGAATATATAAGGATAGGTTCTAGATATAGCACGAATGAAAAATATGTAGATAGACTGCTTGTATCTCAGTCGTCCAATAAGAAATCTAGAACAGAACTGATAAGCTTATTACAAGAAAAAAATATAATTGTTTCTACGGTATCTTCTATTCTTGGAAAACAAGAAATATTTCTATTGAAAAAATTTGAGACCATTATAGTTGATGAGGCTTCGCAGATTCTAGAGCCTATGCTTATAGGGGTGTTACAGAAGGCTAAGAAATTTATCTTAATAGGGGATCATAAGCAATTGCCTGCCGTTGTGGTCCAGGGCAAAGCTTCCTCTGAAGTTAAGTTCGAGGAGCTAGCAGATACACTGGGTATCCAACATACAGATGCCTCTTTATTTGAACGCCTTATACTTAAGTGTCAGCAGGCGAAATGGGAAGAAAATTATGGCCTGCTAAATTATCAGGGGAGGATGCATGAGGAGCTAGTTGCTTTTCCGTCTGCTCAGTTCTATAATGATGCGTTGTTACCGATACCTTTTATTAAGCGCTTGTTTGTCTTACAGGAAGATGCGCGTCTATTAGGCATACTTAAGCAATTATGGGAACGGAGAATAATATTTATAGAGACCCCTATAGACGAAGACATTACGCACAAAACTAATGTCTATGAAGCCAGGATGGTCGCTTTTTTGATTGCTAAGTTTGAGGAAATATATTCCTTATTAGAGCTGGACCTTACTAAAGCCTCTCTAGGTGTTATTACGCCTTACAGAGCGCAGATTGCAACCATCTTAAAAGCAATGAGTGCAGCTAAAATAAAGGGAGATAACTTCACAGTAGATACAGTGGAGCGTTACCAGGGTGGGGCGCGTAATCATATAATTATAAGTATGTGTGTGAACAGAACGTTTCAGCTTCGTTCTGTAAGTTCCCTTTCTTCAGAAGGGGTGGATAGGAAGTTTAATGTAGCGATAACCCGTGCTAAGGATAATCTGATTATCGTAGGCAATAGAGAAGCTCTCAGTCAGAATCCGATCTATAAGGAATGGATCAGCCAGGCATCTGCAATGAAGTACGAGGATTTTGACTTGGCATAATATGGCTGTAGATATTCTTATACCATTTCATTTTTAGACGACGGAAAAGGATTTAGAATTGTTTAAAATGGATCAAGGCAAAAAACGTAGGCGAACCCATAGGTTCGGCGAGGCTTTTTAACGAAGGAACATGAAGAACAAAATAAATAATTACCGTCATTCTAAAACTAGAATTGGTATTATACAATCATCAAGATAAAAATCAATATTTTGATTATTGTACATATCGAAAGCTTGCTCCTAAAAAAGACATAAGGTAAGCTAATAGTAATGGTTTATCATACCATCCAGACGCTGTGGGTGTCAAATTTTTATAGTCCAGTCCGATGCGCAGGGTTTGAAAATCTGCTCATGATATCAGTAGTATAGTATAATTTTATTTTTCCTCCTGAGCCAATAATATCATCTCTCTAAGTTCCTTTGTCACAGATACATCAGTCTGCTGTGCTATTCCCAGTTTTATAGTAATATCAGCATAACTTAGGGCCTTGTCATATTGGTGGTCCTTGTATAACAGAGCAGTGTAGGTGTCCCAGTAGTTATAATTCTTGCTACCTTCTATAACTATCTCCATCCATGACAGAGCTTTTGTAATAGCGATGGGATCATCCACTACTTCGTATATTTCCCACGACTGCTGATTCATCTTACGGAATTCTGTATAGTCTTTTTTGCTGAAGATAGTATCTAAGGTTTTTACAAAAGCTTTCCAGTTTTTAGTCTCAGTATAGTACTGAATTTTTAGTTCGTTACCTATGAAATTATCTTTAATCTTTTCTTCACCATAGGAAAGCCATTTCTGGAAACTATCTTCGTTATTTTCTACAGCCGCAAGATGTATCTTTTCTAATAGAATATTGCGTAATAGGAATTCTGCTTCTGTATTGCCATACATACCTTTGTAAATATCATAATGCTCTAGAAAAGCATTACTAATTTTCTCGGGTGCTTCAAAAAGTGTCATAACAGACCATGCTTGTTCTGAGAAAATATCAATAGTTGTATGGAGATACTCGATCGCTAATTCTTTTGTGTTATTGGGTCTATCTGCTTCTTTATCGAAGTAAGCTTTGTAGAAAAAAGGGAAATCTACATCTAGGTTTTGAGAGTCATATGCAAACTTTTTTTCTTCCTTAATAGCTATTATTTCTTGTAGGGATTTTAAGAAATCTGCTGGATCATCATTATACCCTATTTGTTTTTCTATTAACTGTCCTTGGGGGTTAAAAAACAATAGTGTAGGAAAAATCCAGACACGGAACTTGGCCGCAAGCCGGGGGCCGATACCGTGTTCCATATCTATTTTGGTAGCTATAAAATGATCATTGACAAAACTACCTACATCTTCTCTAGCAAAAATTTCTTCATCTTGTAGTTTGCAAAATCCACACCATTGGGTGTAGCCATCGAGTAGGATGTATTTGTTTTCTTTTAGAGCTGTCTTCTGGATTTCCGCCCAGCTACCCTTATGAAACATAGTTTGTCCATCGGTATAACTGTATGTCAGAAGAAAGCAGAATAAAATGAAAAATGTATTTGTTAATTTCATAGAAGCTATATCATTTCAGCAAGATGAATTTTCTTATATACTATACACGCTGTCTAGGAGGTTATATAGTGCCACAAAGGAAGTTAGTGAAGAAGTTAGCCTCTTGGGGAATTATTCTACCATATTAACAGTTTTTTAAAGGGTAAAGAAGATATATGAAAGTCTTAATGGTTTGTCTTGGTAATATATGTAGATCTCCTCTAGCACATGGGATACTAGAGAAGATGGTAGCCGATCGCGGACTCAGATGGGAGGTAGATTCTGCAGGTACTAGTGGATGGCACAATGGAGCAGTAGCAGACGCCCGTTCTGTAGAGGTGGCTAGAGCTAATGGTATAGATATTACCAATCAGCGAAGTCGACAATTGCTTGCCGATGATTTAGATCGCTTTGATCTAGTGATCGCGATGGATACTTCTAACTATAATAATATTCTGAATCTAGCTCATACTGAAGAGCATAAAGTAAAAGTGAAGTTGATGTTGAACTTCCTATACCCTGGAGAAAATAGGGTAGTACCTGATCCATATTACGAGGGGGGATTTGATCGGGTCTATCAGATGATCTACGATGCATGTGAGCAACTGATCTTAGCCTACGCGCCTGGAATTTCTAATTAGTTTTTTTACTACTCCAGAAGTAGTGTAAGTAATCTTCATCTTTTTCCCAGCTAAGTTTTTCATATAACTTTTGAGCAGGATTATCCTTAGCGGTTTCCAGGGCAAGGCCTTTCATCTTGTTGTCGGTAGCGTATGTTTGTGCTTTTTTTAGTAGAGCATTTGCAATACCCTTTGATCTTGCTTTTTCATTGACATAGAGATCATTAAGAATCATGGATCGCTGCATACTTACACTAGAGAAACTGGGATATAACTGAGTAAATCCTACGGCTATGTTTTCTAGGTAGGCTAAGAAAATTATAGATTCTTTTTTTTCAATTCTTTCCTTTAGAAAAGATGTAGCAGCGTTCTTATCGCTTGCCTGTTTGTAGAAAATCCTGTATTGATCAAAGAGGGATACGAGATCATCTAAGTGATCTAAGGATACTTCTACGATTCTTAGTTTATCATTCATCGCTTGCTGGATTTATAGTTATGTAAAGAACACTTACTCTATAACCGTATGATTTACTCGCTCTAAGTCCCAGTCTATAACCAGACCACCGGCGATACTTTTAGTAATTTCTTTTCCGTATAATAATTGACATAAATAAAGTGCTGCTTCAAAAGATTTTGCCCCACCTGCTGAGGTAATATATTTGCCATCGTGAACAAATAGGGTTTCCTTTCTGATATCTAACTTGGGAAACATGTCTTGCATCTTGTCGATATCTGAGGGGAAAGTAGTAGACGCTACACTATCCAGTAATCCCGCCTGAGCAAGAACAAAAGCGCCATCACAATGCGAGGTAATATACTGTGCTGTCTTATCTACTGACTGTACCCATCTTATAAGTTCATTATTGTCGAGATCAGAATCTAAGTGATGTTCCGCGCTGGGTACAACAAGTATGTCTATAGGAGGAATATCATCTTGCAAGTAATTATAATCAGGAAGAATTCTCATGCCTTCAAAAGTCCATACAGGCGTGAGCTTATCAGCTACGATAAAGGTATTCATCGGTTTTATACCTTTTCTGAATATCGTGTGTTGGAATATATCATAAGGAGCAGTTAGCTCCGTATTGTAGACACCATCCATAATAAGGAATGCAACATTATAAGCTTCTTTTATTAGGGGCCTATTGTATGAACTGGAATTATTATTTATTGACTTTTCTGAATCAGAAATATTTGTACTACAACTGATTAAAAATAAAGCGTAGAGAAAAATAATTCTTGCCATCTATTTAGAAGTCTAGTAAGTTTATATCAAAAATAAGCGGCTCTCCGGCGGCAATTCCATTGGTAGGATTATTTCCATAAGCAAGACTAGGAGGAATAATAAGTTTTATAGTACCACATCTTCCGACTAAAGGAATACCTTCTTGCCATCCTTGTATAAGACCTGATAGAGGAAAGTTGACATTGTTACTACCATCGAATGCGCAGTTGTTTCTATAATATCCAGAATAGTCTACATTTACAGTAGCATTACTTGATGGCTTTTCCGAACCTCCAGGATTGGTGATGATGTAATACATTCCAGAAGCTGTCTTCTCTGTATCTAAACCATTATCCGCAATATAAGCTTGAGCTAACTGATCAGCTGTGAGTCCATTATTGGATGGTCCTGCACACTGTGCAGGAAAGCTAAGTTCGTCTACATCACAAGCAGGAAGTTCGACCACTGGGTCTTTACCACAAGAAATAATAAGTAGTGTAAATAAAAAGAAAGTATATTTTTTCATAGTAAAATTATTTTTAGTTTATGCAGTATCCTTAACGATACATGGACCGCCTAGAATATGTGAAAATATAAAATATTAGGGAATAGCAGGCGGAGGGTTTGCTGTATTATTTTGTAAATTAATATCTTGAGAGAAATACAATTGTAATTATGAAAATATTAGTATCTAAAATCGTGCTTATAGCCTTCCTGTTTCTACCTGCAGCGGTGACTCTTGCCCAAGATATACCCACTCTAGACTGGGATGCATTACAAGAAACGAAGCCATGGGAAGCAAGTGAAGTATGGGAGCCACAACCTCTTAAGGTAACGTCAGGAATGAATGCTTTTCCTCCCTCTGATGCTATCGTACTTTTCGGAGGTAAAGATCTTTCTCAATGGAGAAAACCACAATTTCTAAATGAGGGTGCAACATCAGAAATAGTTCAGGCAATGGTTACCGCACTGAAGCCATCTGCAAATATAGCTGCCGACTGGATTGTAAAAGATAATGCATTCGAAGTAAAGCCAGGAACAGGCGCCATAGAAACGAAACAAGCTTTCGGCGATATACAATTGCATATAGAATGGTTATCACCTGTAGATGTGGAAAAAGAAGGTCAGCAATATAGTAACAGTGGAATATTTTTAATGGGAATTTACGAAATACAAGTGCTCAACTCTTACGAAAATAAAACTTATTCTAATGGTCAGGCCGGATCTATATATAAGCAAACCATGCCGATGGTTAACGCTAGTAGACCTCCCGGGGAATGGCAATCCTATGATATTGTATTTAGAGCGCCTAAGTTTGGATCTTTGGGAAAGATGAAAGAAAAAGGCAGTTGTACGGTTTTCCATAATGGTGTTTTGATACACTATAATGTAGAGATATCAGGACCTACAGCGTACATAGGAGCACATACTCCGATCATGCATCCTGAAAAATTACCGCTTAGATTACAAGATCATGGCGACAAAGTTCGTTTCCGAAACGTGTGGGTCAGGGAATTGTCTTTGTAAATCCTTTTTCCATCATATTCTTAGATTCTACTTTGGAGTGAGCATCTAACTATTTATACAGATGCTTATAATCGTACGTTATCCTTTTACGGTCTCATTCTTATTATAAGTCTCTAATAATGCCACAACCTTAGGATGGTCTTTTACATATTTGTAAGGAGCTTGATCTATGTAGTTATCAAGTCTAAAACCTCTATCTATAGCTTTCTGTATCGCTACTAGAAACTGGTCTACATCGTCTTCCATAAGATATGCTTCTGCAAGTGTGGAATAGGGATTAGCCCAGGTGGGAGACAGGTCTATTGCCCGCTGAGCATAGATTTTTGAAGAGTCTATCTGTCTATCCATATAGAGTAGCATAGCGTAACTGTTATAAGCATTAGTAAGTTGCCATGGATTTCGTTTGACAGCTTGTTTGGCAAGGTTTATTAACCTTAGATAGTACGGTCTAGCATCTCTATAATTACCCATATCTCGTAATCCACTACTCATATACTGTAATGCGATAAAATTATCTGGATCAAAGTCAAGAGATTTTTCTAAGTGATATTTAGCCTGGAGAATATCCTTTTTGTAGTAGGAGTGTCCAGCAAGAAACAGATGATATTCTGAGCCCTCAATAGCCTGCTCACTGGCAATTTTGAATATCCTTGATGCTTCGAGGGTATCTCCTTTTTGCATGAGGAAATCAGTATAAGCGCCGTAATTATCTAGATTCTCTGGACTGATTCTCATGGCACTTTTGTAGGCATTTTCTGCTAGTTCCCAGTTTTCCATTTGTATGGCACTTTTAGCTATACCGTTGTAGGCCATAATATCTTTTTTGCTGCCCTTTAGTGCCTGGTTAAAATGATAGATAGCCTTATCGAAAGAATCAATACTGAAATAAGACCATGCTATGTTCCTATTTGCAATATCGAATGAAGGATCTATTTCTAGAGAATTTTTATAATAATCTATAGCAGCCATATTTCCATCCTGTTCCTTCTTAATATTACCCCATAAATTAAATGCCCACTTCTTATCCTCCTGATTGCCTATAGCTTGTGCTCTTATAATTTCTAGAGCTTTTTCTTTCTGAGCAGTATTATCATAATATACTGCAAGTCTATATGGATCTGTGACGGATAGTATAAACTTAGATCCTTCTATTATTAAGGAATCAAACAGTTCATTTTTATTTTCTTTTGTATATTTTACGGATAAGGTATGGGAGGAAGCTGGGTTGGCAATTCTGAGAAATAAGCGCATCTCATTTTCCATGTCGGTGAGATTTCCAGATATGTAATTTGTTTGGATACCTAGTAGATCTCTTAGGTGGTATATAATATTACTAGCGGAAACACCTATGCCCATTACACTCATATCTATGTCCTTGTTTTCATCCACGTTGAGGGCATTGGTGTTGTCTCTTACACTCGCACCTATAGCGAGTAATTGCATGATTTCCTCATTTAGTCTGTTAGCGATATATCCACCATTGTATCCCGCATCATTAAATTCCTTAGGTGCATTTATGGCTTGGATGACCGTCTCATTTTTCTTAAGCATACCCTTCAGAATAACGAGGCCTATGAAAATAAGAAATACATAAAGAAATAATTTTAGCGCTTTTCCGAGAATATTCTTGATACGAACAAAGTAAGAAGGAATAATTGTAGGGACAATCGGCATGAAGTTTTTTTATATTCTAAATATAAGGATAAGCTTTATATTTCCTGAAGAAGTATTTCAGAAATTAAACAAAGCCTGTTTTAGCGCTGTAAAACGACACTATTTTCAGTAGCTATAGTTCTGCTTTAGTTTGTCTTAATTAAGATAACTCCATTTACACCTTCTTCACCATATCTAACTGTTTCTGATAAGCTCTTCAGGACTCTGACCTTTTTTATTGTGTTAGGAGCAACGGCTTCATTGGCTTTATTGTAGTTATGACCAATGACAACACCATTAAGAACATATAGTGGCTGTGTACCTAAGTTGAAAGTGTTGACACCTCTTACATTGATTTTGACATTATTACCGGCACCTCTGATTTGTAGATTGGTATTAGCTCTTAGATAGCCAACTAAGTCAATATATGTTCTAGTTTCTGCACTACTAGTTTGTTGTAGGACGGTGGACGAGTTAGAGGAACACGAAACCATAAATAATACAGTAAATAGTAGAAATATAGATGATTTAACTTTTTTCATGATGGAATATTTATTCCATAAGATACTACTTTTCTATTTGTAAATATAATTTATCAAAAATATCCTCTTTTGAGGAGTGTACAGATAGTCTGTACTAGAAATAAAGTTTCTGAGTACGAAAATCTAGAATAATTTTCTCATGAGCGATTTCAGCCAGGCTTATAATACCATCTATAGGCGTATCTAACTCAGTATTAATATGATCTAAGTCATAACTGATATAGTGATGACCACTGAATTTTACATTACCTAAGCTAAAGGATTCGATCACAAAAGAGACATCTATTTCAGAAACATTCTGTACGGTCCAGATGTCTGTATGACTTGCAACAGTCGTTTTAGCTTCTATTCTCTGTAAGGCTGATGGGCAGACGAAATGTGCGGTAGCTCCGCTGTCTAGAGCAAACCTGTAAGACTTATTCTGTATTTTTATATTAATTATAGGAATTTGGTTTACTAGTGTAAATGATTCCGTATTCATTCCTGCTACATCAGTGCTCGTTATATGAGAGGAGATAATTACTTCAGAGTGCTTAAAGTCAAGGATCAGATTCTCAGGCATAAAAAACTTGCCACCTATTATCCCTGATAGATCTATGCCTAGCTCATCTTTGAGTGAACTTAGACTTACAATATGGGCATCGACATCATATTTGACATAATTACCTACTTTAAGACTAGTTAGTTTTGTGTTATGTGTAGATAAGTCTCCAGAAGGTGTGATTATATTTTGATTAGTCTGATCAGGTGATCCATCTAATAAGATAGCGTCAGTTCCAGTATCTAGAATGTAGTTACCTTCTTTTCCATCTATTTCTGCTTCTATAATAATCAGACTATTGACGATCTTAAATGGAAATGATTTTATTTTTGTTTCAGAAGAGGAGATTAGCTGCAACGGAAATATCATTCCTAAGCATAGAATAATAGAAGAAATAATATGTATACTTTTTGTTGCCATTCAGTACTTTCTGTATGTATTTATTTCATAAAGGTATAAATTAGTTTACATATAATCAATAATTAGTTAACATTCAGTTAACATAAAAAGAAAATACTTCCTATTTTGTGCAAAAAAAAGGCCTTGATTTCATTAAATCAAGGCCAATAGGCTCTAAGACCTATTTATTAAAATTGCTAGTTATTGTGGAATTTGCGTTCCACATTTTTTTTACATAGTGTAGGCTACTCCAAATGAGAACGCTCTACCTGGCTGGAATAACTCGAACAGTTCATCATTCGCTTCATAAGCTTTGTACACCTTCTTTCTTTCTGCGTTAAGTATATTCTGGATTCCGAAACTTACTTTCCAACTATTATCTGCTCCCAGTCTCTTAGAAACTTTGAAGCTCAGACTATTAAATGATTTCTCATATACGTCTGGTACATTACTGATGCCTACAATCGCTAATCTTTCTCCTTGCGTGTTAAATGAAATATTACCTTCCCATCCTCTATCTATATTGACATAATTAATACCAGCATTTATAAGGAAAGGAGATTGTCCTACCATTGGTCTAGTATTGCCGATCGACTCGCCCTCTCTTAATGTTATTGTTCTTCCTGCTATTTCCTCTTGTGTCATTTTCACTTCAGAGTTTACAATAGTCGTATTTAGACTTAGACTCAGGGGAGAAAGTGATGGTCTTATAAAAGATAAGTTTTTCCTAACTTCGAATTCTAAGCCATAGACAGTAGCATCTCCTACATTTCTAGGAATAAAATTGTCAGGGGATGTCGCATCAAAAGCAGTAAGCTCGATAGGGTTTTCAAACGCCTTAAAAAATGTACTTACAGAAACGATCTGTCCCTGAGGTAAGAAGTATTCCCATCTTAGGTCTGCATTATTGATCTTAGTAGCTTCTAGATCTATATTCCCGATAAATGTTCTTCCAGAAATCCTATCTTCTATTTGCGCTATAGATTTTTCCTTGAAAGAAGGTCTTGCTACCGTTCTACTTGCAGAGCCCCTAAGGTTCATCGTCTTTCCTTCGTCTCTATTTTCTGATAGGGTATAGACCATGTTTAAAGAAGGTAGTACATCTAGGTCATCGAGTACTTTTCTATCTTCAAATAGATCTGTCTCGGGATTATTAATATTCTGTCTTCTTCCAGTATACCAGTTATCTGCTTTTTCTACTCTTGCACCATAGATTATTTTGAACTTTTCTGATAATGGAAGCTCGTTCATAAGATACCCAGCGAGAATATTTTGTCTAGCGTTATAAGTTTTTGCAGGTTCAAAGTTAAACTCCACATAAGCGCCTTTATCATTCTCTGGAGTCCATATATTTTCCGATGTAAATATCTCATTAGGATCGCCAGTAAACTCTATAGTTCCTCTCTTTCGGATAGGAAATACATAATCTAATATTTCAAAATCTCTCTCCTTTATAACACCAGCAAAACCAAATTTGACATTGGACTTTAGTCCCTTTATACCTTCAAAGTTATATTGTAAATCCGCAGCTCCTGCATAATTTACCTCATCCATAGATCTCCATGTTCTAGTTACACCTCCACCGGTACTTCTGTTTAGCTCGTATCTATCGTTAGTTGTCTCGTAAGCTGTCAGTCTGATATCTGGTTCTGACATATTAGAAAAAGTAGGAGATAGTTTCCAGTTAGCTTCTATCTTACCAGCTCCGAAACTATGCTTTCCCGCAAGTAAAAAATTAGATACTGACCTTTCGGTATATTCTAGGTTGTGTTTCTCTACAATAGCCTGACCAAATTCTAAAGTTGTCTGATCAAAAAAGGCAGCTTTGCTTATTCCGTTTTGGCTGTGTAATGCGCTAAGGCTTATCTTATGGTGCTTAGTTTTTAGAGCTGTTCCTATCTGCGTACTCCATTGCACATTCTGATTACCGAGTTGGCCCTGGATGAGTACATCGGGAACGAGATCATTCTGATCTAACTCAGGATCTTTGAAGAAGGTATTAAACACTACGTTATCATAATATTCCGTTTCGTTCTTATAGTTGGCAGATAGGGTAAATCCTAGATCTACACTACTTAGATTTATCTGGTTTCCATAGGCAGCTGAGAAATTATAGTTCATCCCACTTTTTTCTCTCATGGTAGCCATAGTAGGATTGAATAATCCAGTAAGGGTACTTAGGTCTTTGTTACCAGCCGTAATACTAGGGATAGTTAGATCTCCTCCTAAGGGTAGAGCTCTCGTTCCATCATCATATCCCAGAAAATCCCTAGACCCACCCTGGTAAGTAATGAAATTATTATTGAAGTGCATGTCTGGATTGTAGGAGCCTCCAACTGATGCTGAAAATATTTTGCTATCGGGAAAATCCTTAGTAATTATATTCACCATACCGCCCGTAAAATCACCTGGAAGTTCTGGAGAAAAAGATTTGTATACTATAATATTATCTACTAAGTTAGTAGGGAAAATATCTAATTGGACTGAGTTTCTATCTGGATCTAGCCCAGGCACACTCATACCATTAAGTATCGTTTTAGAGTATCTATCTCCTAGTCCTCTTATGATTACGTGTTTGCCGTTTTCTACAGATACACCTGTTACTCTTTTGATGGCAGAACCTACATCGCTATCTCCAGATCTTTTTATAGCCTGAGTAGAGATACCGTCTAGTAAGCCAGTTGCTTTTCTCTGAATAGCTAGAAGAGCAGTTTCTGTATTTCTAACCTGAGTTGCAGTAACGACAATCTCATCTAACACCTGAGAATCTTCAGTAATTTTGACATGTAATTCAGTATCATTTCCTGCCACTACTTTGACATCAGTAACAGTAAGCGTCGTATATCCTAGGTAGGAAAACTCTAGTGTGTAGACACCCTCTTCTAGAGAAAGCGTATAATTCCCATCTAGATCAGATGTGTTACCAGTGGAAGTTTCTACGACCAGCACAGAGCCAAATAGTATAGCTTCTCCCGAGTTGGCATCTTTAATAGAGCCTCGAACATTTCCTGTCTGTGCAGATAAGCTCAAGGATAGGAAAAAAGATAATACGGTAAGAATGTAAATTCTTGATTTCATTGCAATTTTAATTTATATAAGATCTTAGAAAAAAAGAAACTACTACTTAAGTAGTGGTAGTCTCCTTCTTTATAAGGAAAAAGTTATTAGTTTAATTTTCCATTAGCAGAACACCATGACCACCCTTCGAATGCAGTCATGTCTGCACCAGTTGTAGCGGAATCGGTTATCTTGTTTCCTCCAGCTGATAGCAAACCAGTTATTGCAGCTTGCTGAGCATCAGAGATAGCACAAGGATCTTTCTTGTCATCCTCGTCTACGCCATCTGGACAGTCATTATCTCCGTAGACAGTTGTCCAGTCGCTTAGCGATGCTGTTCCTACCCATTCGCTAGCAGTGATAGATATTTTCCCATCTATGAAATTCGTATAAGTGTCTGTTTTTTCAGTTGCACAATCATCCTCACATGAGTGTCTTATTTTCAGGTTATCTGTAAATCCTCTCCACGAAGCATTTGTGATAGTTCCCTGAGATTTAGATTTTAGATCACCAGCTGTATCTGACATACCATCTTCATCGATAAGTGTAAGATTAACAATAGTGAAAGATCCATCTGTGTAAGTAGATCCTTCTGGTCCATCTATTTCTATTGCATTGTCACCTGCAGTTGCTCCTGACTGAATGACAACCGCATTATTTATGGTTCCAGAATAGTTCTGATCGATGTCCAGTCCGTCATCTTCACCATTAGCAACGATTACGTTCTTTACATTTACCGTTCCTCCGAACCATTCCACACCATCATCCAGATTAGCAACAACTTCTATATTTTCTATTACAGTTCCGTTTCCTACACCTCCTAGTGTGATCCCATTGATCTCATTATTTTCTCCGATCAGTGTTCCTCCGTGTCTTACGGAAATATATGTTATAGAACCAGAGTTATCACTCACATCATCTCCTCCGTATCTTCCGAACGTATCATCCGCAGGTATGCCTTCTATCTGAGCTTCTGTATCTCCAGTTCCAGCAGAAATAGGTGCGTTTCCTAGTATGATAACTCCACCCCATAATGCATTAAATGTTTCATCTAGGTTAGGGCTAGTGATAGACCCTGGCATAATCTGATCTGCAGCAGATGTGAAGATGATAGGTTCAGCAGCCGTTCCATTAGCATTTAATTTTCCACCTCTTGCTACGATAAGTGCCGTAGCTAAACTCCCTGTACCTTCAGCACTTTTGATAACTGTTCCTGCCTCTATATTAAGGGTGGCACCTTCGCTAACAACAACTTTTCCATTCATATTGTAAATGTTGTTCTTAGTCCATTCCACATTTCCTATGAGTAATCCTGTTACCGATATGTCTCCTATTGCATTAGGATCATCACTACACTCACATTCTTCTCCACTTGCTATAGGAACAAAACCTTCAGGACATGTAAATCCTTCACAAGGGTCTACCGTTCCAGATTGTAAGCACTGACATGTTTCTCCAACAACTGTAGCCGTTTCTCCTTCGCCACATACTATATTTTCACAAGGATCTTCATCACCGCAAGATGCAAATAAGAAAGCTCCACAAACAAATGCAATTAATAGATTTCTGATTTTCATTTTTTCATTTTTAACTGTTAATTTCAAATATGGTACAAAACTAAGGCTATAATATCAGCTAGTAATTAAGAGATTGTTATGTCAATATTAAATTTTTGCCAACGGACTTAACCTAGGATTAACATTGGAGAGAAAATGTTAATTTATAGGTGGTTAATAGTCTGATAATGAAAGGATAGATGCTTATACAGAGGAGGATTCAATCAGATCTCACAGTGCCCATTAAAAATCAAGTCATCTATTTTCACGATAAGATGTAGAGGGATAAGCTCTTTTTTTTCCGTTATCAGATATTCTATCTTTTCTTTTGTCATGAGATTGATTATCCTACCCTCGTAAGTTTTACTTCTTCCTTCTTTGGTATAGCGTACCAGAACAGTTTGTTTTTTCATAGACCAGATTTCTAGCTGGTCATATAGATCGCAAGATATAGGAGTATAAATTTTCTTATTCATGATGTAATAAATTTAACCTTGGGTTTATTTATTTTCTATTTATTACAAATCAGGGCAATCATTATTTTAAAATTGCTTATGCCGTTTGTAATGGTAAATGTCCTAATAGACTTACATAAATATACCATGGAACGCATCACGATCTATGCGACATATTACGCTATAATTATTTTTACATAAAATTAAAGAAACAAAAGCTGCCTCTACATGAATAAAAAATCAGCATTTTATTTGACATAAAACGTATTGCTTTGTCATTTTTCTAGTAGGTGAGCTCATATAGGAGTTTTTTTGGGTAATATATTCGACAACAATATTGGAACTGAGCTTTTTATTTCATAAATTTAACTCAGAGTTTATTTTTACACAATAAAATAAAAGTATTATGGCAGAGTATATGAATATGGACACCTTGAGATTTATCTTAAAAGATGTTCTGGATGTTAGTGAATTGTGCAAGCTTGAGCGTTTTGCCGATTATGATCAGGAGAGTTTTGACATATTACTAGACTCTACTAAGTCATGGGCGGACAAAGTATTCTATCCTACTTTCAAAGCGATGGATGAGGACCCTGCCAGATATGAAGATGGCAAAATAATCGTACATCCTGTAGTCGGTGAAGTAATGAAAACAGCGGGAGAGAATGGTTGGCTAGGATCTACTTTTAGTTATGATGATGGAGGGATGCAATTACCTCATTCTATGTATACTGCCTCGAGCCACATTGTGGAGTGTGCTAATAATAGTTTGACAGGATATATGGGACTGACTGCTGGGGCGGCTAATCTTATTGTAACCTTCGGCGAACAAAAACTAAAAGATCTATATGTTCCTAAGATGCTTTCTGGGGCGTGGGGAGGAACAATGTGTCTCACGGAACCGCAAGCGGGAAGTTCTCTTTCTGATATTTCATCCACTGCTGTGCCACAAGAAGATGGATCATTTAAGATAGTAGGACAGAAAATATTTATCTCGGGGGGAGATCATGAATATTGTGATAATTTCGTCCACTTAGTACTTGCACGTAAGGAAGGAGCGCCTGCCGGTACTAAAGGTATATCATTGTTTGTGGTGCCTAAGCATAGGGTAACAGATGATGGCTCACTAGAGTTCAACGATGTTACAACCGCGGGAGATTTCCAGAAGATGGGTCAGCGTGGGTACTGTACTACACATTTATCTTTTGGAGAGGCGGATGATTGCCGTGGGTGGTTAGTCGGTAGCGAGAACAAGGGACTTAAGTACATGTTCCAGATGATGAACGGCGCGAGAATAGATGTAGGACTTATCGCAACTTCTACGGCGACGGCGGCATATTACGCGTCACTGCAGTATGCTAAGGAGAGACCTCAGGGCAGAAAGATCAATAATCAGGGACAGAAGGATGTAAAAAATGAGCCAACATTAATTATCAATCATCCTGATGTAAGAAGGATGCTGATGTTACAGAAATCTATCAACGAAGGATCTTTATCCCTCTTGCTAAGTTGCTCTAAGTATCAGGATCTTGCAGAATTTGGTCCTGAGGATACTAGGGAATACTATCATGATTTGTTAGAATTATTGACACCTGTAGCTAAGACATATCCATCAGAAATGGGAGCTGTAGCTATTAATAACGGACTACAGATTTTTGGAGGATACGGATTTTGTACAGATTTTCCGCTAGAGCAATACTATAGAGATATAAGAATTACTTCCTTGTACGAAGGAACAACAGGGATACAGTCACTGGATCTACTAGGCAGAAAAGTAACCATGAAGAATGGACAGGCGCTGCAGTTTTTGACTAAAGAGATAGGAGAGGATATCAAAGCAGCGATGACCTATGATGATCTGAAGCCATACGCAAGTATTCTGAAAAGTAAGATGGATGATACACAGGCTGTAATTATGCATCTTTTAGGTTTTGCTATGGGAGGAAAATATGATCGTTTCTTAGCCGACGCAACCGTATTTATGGATCTCTTCAGCACCAATATTATAGCATGGCAATGGTTAGTACTAGCGACAAAGGCAAAGGAAGCATTAGTCACGGGTGCTAAAACTTACGATGATGCTTTCTATGAAAGTAAGATACATACGATGAAATTCTATTATAAGTACGAATTACCAAAAACTTTAGGCCTTAAGGAAACTTTACTCAGCTCTGAGGTATTAACTATAGTGGAAGACGATGTAGAGGTATTTGTGTAATTTTGATAAATTAAAAAGAATAACAAGATGAGTTTAGACTTAATATTAGATCAGATAAAATCTCAGGCGGGAAATATAGCTCCCCTAGGTGCTTCATTTAAGTTTGTAATAGATGAAAAAGCTATCCATATAGACGGAGCGGGAGATACTAATGAGGTAACAACAGAAGATAAAGATGCTGATTGTACGATTACCACAAGTTCTGAAACGCTTATGAAGCTAAAGTCGGGAGACCTTAATCCGATGATGGCGGTTATGAGTGGAAAGGTGAAGATAAAGGGAGACATGGGGCTCGCGATGAAGCTACAATCCCTCTTGTAGACCGTAAGATACAGTCATGAAATGAGATAGGAATGCACATGTTATTGTGGGTTCCTTTTTTTTATAATTATTTATATGTCAATGTTTTCTGAACCTTATGTTACTTACCTAGTCTGTAGCATAAAGTAGTTTACGTCATGATAGGATTTCTTATTACATTAAGCAGGTTTAGCCCGTATTTATGCAATAAAAAATTTATTACGTTTTATAAGAAATTCAAAATATCACTACGCTCGAATTTCTTACTTCACCATAACGCGGCACGAGTTATGCCACAGTCAGCAAAATTCTATACTTTATTGCTCTTTCATCCTGCAATAAGTAGTTCTGATGCATAATACCAATTCTAGTTTAGAATGACGGTAATTATTTATTTTGTTCTTTATGTTTCTTCGTTAAAAAGCCTCGCCGAACCTATGGGTTCGCCTACGTTTTTTGCCTTGATCAATTTTGAAAAATTCTAAATCCTTTTCCGTCATCTAAAAATAGAAATGGTATAAGACCAGTTTAATTATTTTTGAATACATATTTGATTTTCTCTTTATGCATCGAGTAGGACAATAAATTCTATTTTTATATCTTATTTATGCAGTGAAGTAGGGATTTCTTAAAAGTCCTGTATATCTTAGCGATTTAGATGTAAAAGCTAAAAAATAGCCACAATCATTGCATTTGTTGTAAAAAAAGAAAATCATAAAGCATTCATATGAAGTATTTCTTAACTCTTATTTGTTTTGTATTACTAAGTTCTATTAACCTAGATGCTCAGAATAATTATTTTCATAGATTATACCCATCTAATACTAGGGATCAGCTATGCATAAGTATGCATCCTAATAGTAATGGTTTCTATGTGCTGAATGCTATCCAAATGGATAATGAGATGATAGGGGTAAATATTGTTAGTCTAGATCTCAAAGGAGATGAGAACTGGAGTAAGGATATAAATTATGGAGATAATATATTTGTTGAAGATGGAAAGTTAATTATTCTAGATAAAGATACTATCGCGATAGCCATTACACTAGCTGATGAAACTGGCGTAGGTCACACAAATATAATCACAAAAGTAGATCCCACAGGAGAAGAATTATGGTCTAGAATAACTGGAGGATTAGAGGGGGTTACGAATCAAGATACCATATTGACCACAATTTCTCCCAAGTATGACTTTTCTATTGCTCATTTTTCTTCGCTAGTTTACGATGATAATGATAGAAGACTACATTCTATGAACGTTGACACAGAAGGAAATGTAAGTTGGTCAAAAGTTGTCACGATAACTAATCAAGAACAAAATACTATAGCTCCTGAGGTAAGTGATTCTGACGTACATCCTGACTCTAGTTTCATGGTGACAGGTAATGCATTAGATCAGAATTTAATGGAGCAATTAATTATAAAAATTGACACCCTTGGAGATCCTGTCTGGGGAAGAAATTATTACAATGATACGATAGGATTTGAAGCTGTCAATATAAGTGTTGGTTTAGATAGCACTACGGTAATAGGAGGTACAAGTAGTAGGATAGATAATCCAACTAGCATGAATGGTTTTGTATCCTATGTGGATACCTTAGGCGCTTTGCTCTGGTCAAAGGAAATTATATTTGATGGATCAGGTACTACATCTGTCTCTGGGGTAGAAGTTCTTAATAGTGGAGATATTATGGTAGCAGGAGCACATGTAGATCTGATAGGAATGGATAACTTCAATTTTCTTATTCGATTTGATAAATTAGGAACAGTAAAATGGCAAAGAGCTTATAATAAGCTGGATGCAGTTCCATCACTAAATGGAGAGCTATATGAATTAATGGAAGACGATGCTGCGATTGCGGCATTTTCATCTAGGAGTTTGGCAGGTAGATTATCTTTTCAGTTGTTATCTGTAGATTCCTTAGGCGCTTCTATGTGTGAGGATACTATACCAGAGAATATTATTTTTGATTTAAGTTTACAAACAGATACATTATCTTTTGATACCGTTTCTGATACCTTGGTAATGGAATTCGAGGCAGTAACAGAAACGGCATTGCCCTTAGATATTCCTGTTCTAATTTTAGTAGATACTATGTTCTGCCCTAATGATCCTATTTTCGTAATAGAGGATGCGAGAACAGATGGAGCTATATCTTACTTATGGAATACTGAAGAAACAACGGATACTATAATCGTAGAGGAAGAAGGTAATCCCAGCGTTATCGTGACAATGGATCATGATCTAGGCTGTTATATCTTATGTGATACAGCTATGGTATCTTATCTAGATACGGTAATGACTAGCATAGTGCTCAATACTGAAGATTATTGTGAGGATAGAACAGTTAGGCTAGCGTCGGCTCTTACTCCAGGGCTTGCACCTTACGAAATTATATGGTCTACGATGGAAGAAGACTTTAGTATAACGGTGACACCACCAGGGACGTATGTTGTATCAGTAACTGATGCTTGCGATATTCTGGCGACAGCAGAGATAACAGTAGATGAAAATAATCTTCCGCAACCCGATCCCATAAGTATAAGTTTTAATTCTGATCTCTATTGTGCTACTGAGCAATTTCAACTTACGGCAAGTGGCAGCAGTGATGCGTATACAAGTTTCGCATGGACAGATATGAGTGGTAATGTGGTAGGTAGCAATGCTGCAGTAATTTTTGTCCCTGATTTTGGGACCTACAATGTTACAGCCTTAGATGACTGTAATTTTGAAGTAAGTGCGACGATAACCATATCTGAAGACAATCTGCAAACAGCTAACCTAGGTATAGTACAAACAGATTCTTTGTTATGCGAGTTAGGTATATTGACGCTAGAAACTACTCTAAGTGGTGGTGATGTCAAGCCTGAATTCTTGAGCGATATTGTATGGTCTACTGGTGCCATGACAAATGCTATAGATATAACAGAGTTTGGTCCTTACACTGTTACTGCAGAGTATTGTAATCAGCCGATAACCGCTCAGATACAAGCCTCGCCGGACATAAATAATCTTGTGGCATGGCCTAATGTTTTTGTACCTCAGGGAGGAGAAGAAGTAGATGAAGATAATAAGTCATTCCGACCCTACGTAGAGTGTCCAGAATCTGTTACGGCTTATGAACTAAGAGTTTATTCTAGATGGGGACAAGAAATATTCCAAACAAACGATGTTTTGGAAGCTTGGACGGGTACAGATGATGGTAATAATGCGCCAGCTGATGCATATGTGTATTACTCTAGCTATACGATCTCTGGTGTAAGTTCCCAGGTAAATGGAACGGTAACCTTACTGAGATAGTTACTTTCTGATATAGAACTCTATCTTGCAGAAGCGAGTATAATAATTATGCAAGACAATTATGATCTTATAATTATAGGAGCTGGTCCTACCGGGATAAGTTGTGCGATTGCTGCACAGAAAGCAGGTATAAATTACCTTGTTTTAGAAAAAGGTGTACTTGTCAATAGCATCTATAATTTTCCCACTAATATGACTTTTTTTTCTACTTCTAAGAAGTTAGAGATAGGGGAGATACCATTTATAAGCCATTCAGAAAAGCCTACCAGAAAGGAAGCATTAGAATACTACAGAAGATTAAGTGAGAAATATGAACTCAATATCCACTACCGTTCACGTGTTCACATAGTGAAAAAGCAAGGATCATTTTTTCATCTAACTACTGAAAGGAAAAAATTCTTAGCCTCCAATATAATTGTCTGTACAGGATTCTATGATGTGCCTAGAATGTTATCTGTTACTGGAGAATTATTGCCTAAGGTTAGGCACTATTATGATGATGCCCACCCATACATATCTTCTAAGATAATTGTTGTAGGGGGTGCAAACTCTGCTTGTGATGTTGCGCTAGAAACCTGGGGTAAAGGAGCGGAAGTAACCATGGTAGTTAGAAAGGAAGAGCTTTACCCAAAAGTGAAATATTGGATCCTACCTAATATCCAAAATAGAATAAAGGAAGGATCTATAAAAGCTTATTTCAGTTCAGAAATAATAGAGATAAGAAAACATGAGGTGGATATACGGACGCCGGAAGGTCTCGTTACTATCGAGAATGATTTTGTGCTGAGCATGACGGGTTACAAGCCAGATTTTGAGTTTTTGAAATCCCTAGGCATAGAGCTAGACCCTGAGCATAAAATCCCTACATATAATCCTAATACTCTAGAATCTAATATCCCAGGAATATACCTTGCAGGGGTTATTATAGCAGGAGAGCATACGAGTAATTTGTTTATAGAGAATACTAGAGATCATGCCGATCTGATCATACAGGATATTAAGAGAACGAGACAGGGCATTTAGATAGCAGGTTAATATACTTTGGAGCTTGCTATTTTCGGTCTTACACAATTAGTAGATACAAGTATTAAGTGGCGTTAAAAAACAATGGCATGTTTGATTAGACACATGGGAACGACGAGTTTACGGTTGTTTAGCCATGTATAATAATAATTCTAGTTTAGAATGACGGTAATTATTTATTTTGTTCTTCATGTTCCTTCGTTAAAAAGCCTCGCCGAACCTATGGGTTCGCCTACGTTTTTTGCCTTGATCCATTTTGAACAATTCTAAATCCTTTTCTGTCATCTAAAAATAGAAATGGTATAAGATCCGAGCGATGAGATGCTGAGAACAACAATCAAACTTGAGTGATTTGATGCATCTTAAATAATCTATTGGGTAAGAGAAAATGCAGTAGAGTATAATTTATACATGAGATTTATTATGTATGTAATTTCTACCTAAATACTTTAGAGGCAACAATACATTTACAAAAATCTAATTTATAAATTACCTGATTTAGGGTATATACATAATCTTTTATCGTAATATTTCTGATACCTTATTCACGGTATAAAATAGTATAAATCATATGAATGATAAATTATATATAATAATTAGCTATATAAAAACTACCTTACTCAAATAAAATTTAGATTGAACTAAATTATAATTTAGTCCGTTGTAAATAGTGTATAAAGACTTCATTTTTAGTATAATCTGTATTTTTTAATGTACGTAACTACCAAAAAATCAACCATTTATGCAGCAAGTCAACATTTTTTATTATATTTACTTTTCCTTAAAACATAACTAACTACGAAAGCATGATCCATTATAATCTCAAAGTAAAAATCGTTTCTATTACTCCTACTTATGTCACTATTTTACTGCTTTCTAGTAGGTCTAAAATGAGAATGAAGACCTTCATGTTTGTCAAGAGGGTGGAAGAAGGAATTTACGAACCATCTAATCCAGAACTCCTAGAAGGTGTCAAAGTTAAAGAAGAGCAGAAGTAAAGAATCTTGCTGCATGTTCATCAATGGAGGCAACTACAATATTTACTTTGTTTATAGCTGTTTCAGTTACTAGTCATCTAATATACTAGTTAAGACTCCGTTTACACTTCATGACTAGTTCTACTTAAGATTTCTGAATAACTATTATGTTTGCCCCTAGTAGAAGATTTTATCCTTTTATACGGTTTTCTATAATTCCCCTGGTAAGCATTTAAATATCAATTAGACTTTAGGGGCTTGCTCTCAACTGGAAGTTTCCAATTTAGCATAATTACCATTTAATTTTCCAGAACTCTTTTAGGGCTTTTGAATAATCCCCCTGCACTTATCTTTGCGTTGAGTTTCTTGTTGTAAATTCTTTACAACTCCTAGGACCCATTGTATGAATGTCTTGGTATTGACCCTGTGACGTATTGCTATCTCCTCTAAAATTTGATATTATCTAGATATGGTTTACCATCTTCATTCTTGGCTTAGATGAATACATTTTCTAATTTTATCATTTTCTTAACCAATTGCTATATCCTTTTTTATAATTTACTTGATCTACTACCGTTAAATAATTATGCGATATGTTTATTTACTTTTATTAATACTTCCCTCCCTTTCTTATGGTCAAAGGAAAGTACTTTCAGATTCTAGAGTAACCACAGCTTATATGGTAGAAAGTGTCAATGCTTTAAGAGCGAGGGGGTGCAATTGCGGGGGAAAGGAGATGCCTCCTGTGAAAAAGATAAAGTGGAACGAAAGCCTGGTAAAGTCGTCTAGAATTCATGCAAATCAGATGCATAAGTTCGATTTTTTTAGCCATATAGGTGTAGATGGTTCTGATGTATCAGATAAGATGGATAGAGTAGGCTATAGGTGGCAATTTGCAGGAGAAAACTTAGGAGAAGGACAATGGACTTTTGATCAGGTTATGGAAGACTGGCTAGAAAGTCCTAGTCATTGTAGACTACTGATGGACGAACGTATGGAGGACATGGGGATTTCTAGGATGGGAAAATTCTGGGTACAGCACTTTGGCAAAACATTACCCGCCAAGGCGAAAAGAAAAAAAGTAAGATATAGTAACAAAAGAAGAGGATAATGGAAAGCACTTTCTATTGGTCTAAGATCTTAAACTAATAAAAAAGTAAAGAAAGGCTGCCTAATTAGGCAGCCTTTTTAATTTTAGCGTTTGTTGAATCTTATGTCTTTGTACTTTATAACTTGTTTTCGCAACTTGCTAAAACAGTCTTTGAGTGCAGGTTCTAAGGTTTTGTTCATGCTCGATGCAAAAACATCTTTTCCTTTGAGTTGCAATCTCACCTCCGTTGTAACTACTGGGTTTTTATCATCCTTATTGACAAAAACACTTGCCTGAGAAATAAAGGGGTATTTTGAACTAAATTTGGAAATTTGGGTTTGGATAAATTTCTCTGTTCTTTCATAGCTTGAAAAGCCGCTTACTTGCGTTGTTATATCCATTAATATAAAATTTAGTGAGTAAATACGTATATCTTCATATACACCCTTAAGTTACATAATGATGGACTTAATGTCAAGATTCGATACATTATTTTGTTATTTATATTTCCATCAGGATAAAAGCGTGTTGTATAACTTTGGTTTGCTCTGTCTTAGAACGCTTAAGATATGATCTATTTAAACTACGATATGAAATAATTGATCACCGATCATGAGTACACGTTACTTTCTTATCAAGATGTATAACATTTTTTCATTTTATGATCCTTACGATCTAATTGTTATAGTTTTCTTACCGTACTTGTTTTTTATGCTAAATAGGACTTAAATATCTTTCTTTGACGAACTCTTTTGTCTTAGAAAGACTTAATCTATCGTAGAAAAGATGTTTTAGTAAGAAAAAATGTTTAATATTTGTATAAATAAAACTTATAATATGAAATCCATGGGTGTCTTAAAATATATGTTCAGTCTTTCTCTAATATTATTTCTGAGTGCTAGTATGTCTGCGCAGAAAGAATATAAAGCAGGTAACGATGGCTGGTTAGTGAATCTGGAGGAGGCATACGACCTATCTAAGAAAACTGGAAAACCTATTCTAGCTAACTTTACAGGTAGTGATTGGTGTGGTTGGTGTAAAAGACTGACAAAAAGTGTATTTGTCAAAAACGAATTTAAAACATGGGCCGCGGATAACGTGATCCTACTAGAGCTAGATTATCCTAGGAGAACTAAAGTACCTGCAGATATCAAAAAGCAAAATGCTGGATTACAGCAAGCTTTCAAAATAAAAGGATTTCCTACCATATGGGTATTTGACTTAGATAAAGATGCAGAGGGTAAGTGGGAAATAGATGCTTTTGGAAAAACGGGGTATACAAAGACACCAGGTGAGTTTACCACAGGAATAGACAAGATGATAGAAAGAAAGAAAGCAACAGCTGGAGAATAGAGATAAGCTAGTTGTGACTAAAACATATAGAAAACCAGTAATCGTATTGATTGCTGGTTTTTTTATTTCTACTCTATACAGAAGAATTGTATTATATTTATTTCTAACGGTTAACCTCTAGAAAAATACTAAGATGAAAAATATAATATGTGTAGTACTGATTCTAATATCTATTGTGATATTCGGAATGCGTATATCTAAAAGAATAGTGTTTAAGCAGAATGTCTCTGGATACCTAAAAAGAGCAGCAACGGCTAACACAATACAACTCGCTCACGAACAATTGACCAAGGCGCTGGATTATTTAGAGGCTGAAAATTTGACCAGTGGATATACGTCTGTTTTGTATGAAACGCCAGATGAGGATATCGACTTCTGGTATAGAAATCTAAAAGCAAGTCAAATAGAACTAAAAAACTTAAATTCTGAAAGCGCTTTAGAAAAAACAAATGTACTTATAAAACTTAGAGAATCGCTTTTGTCAGGGGAGAAAGGTAGAGTTACAGTCCCTCAAGGATTATCTGTATATCCTAACAATAAAATGTGGGCAGCTCTGATATTTTTTGCTTTGTTTGCTAGTTTTTTCGCTATCATGATACCAGTCATTGAGTCTGAAAAGAAAGCTAAAGAGAAAACTGCAGCTAATAAAAATAACACCATCTAATACTTAGAACTCGACTTATACCATTTCTATACTCGACTTCAGTCCGAATAGATAGCCAGCCCATCTCCGAATCTCTACTCCATAAATAAAAATAGACGCATAGCTTTATAATAAGCTATGTGTCTATTTTATAGAATAAATGCTTTACCTCTCTATTGCTTATATAGTTTCTCGGAAAATACGACTTTCCCTTTGTTGTTTCGACCAGTAATAATATATACACCAGGAGCTAAGTCATGAGTAGGTACTTTTATATATGAAGCATCTAATCCTTGGGAGTGAGACTTCACCGACTGACCAGCTATATCAAAAAATTGGATATGGTCTATCTCAGCTTCGTGCTCTATATAAAGAACATCCGATACAGGATTTGGGTAGTACTTGATAGTGGAATTGGTACTTATAAGATCGGAGCTAGAAGAACTATCGTCAATGATCTGAATACAATAATCTTCTGCTTCACCATCGCTGAATTGACTTCCATCACATGCTCCATTAATATTGAAAATATCGAAAATAATCCTGATTCTAGAACTTCCAGGTACTGCATCAGTTGGAATATCTATTGTGTTAGTGTATACATCAGTGATTTCCTCATCTACAATTACCTCTTCTGATCCAAATTCGCCATCTCCATTGAAGTCGATCCATACCTTTAGATTTCCATCATCAGTAGATCCATAATAACCAGGAGTTACCTCTAAGTCGAATGTTTGTCCGAGCATAATTTCTATTACACTAGGTCCTACAAATTCGCCGTAACCTGAATTATCTCCTGAGGTACTTTCATAATCGTTTATTTTAACTTTGTCTACGAAACAGGTAAAAGCGGAATGCTGACTTTCTACAGAACAATAAGCAAAGTCTACACAAGCCCCACAACCTTGCGTCGAGAACGTTTCTATTGCAGAGTAGGTAGAATTTTCTTCTCCACAAGCAACACTTAATCTGAACTCGTAGGTTGTGCAGGGGTTTAGACCATCTATAGTTTGTACCGCTGTAGGAGCTAGTACACTAGTCCAAGATTCATCACCCATTTCTCTGAATTGCAAAGTATCTACCGTACCAGTCGGAGCACCATTAAAGAATATTCCTGCACTTGTTTCAGTAATACTTACTGCAAGGCTGTTCGATGGGGCTAGACACTCGGTAGTACTTAGATCAAACTTCCACATATCAGAATCATCATTGCCTACGTAAGTTACTCCTCCAAAATAATATAGTTCGTCATCGATGATGAAAGAAGAGCAAGCCCATCTATGCATATGATCTTCGAAAGGTAGAGTGAACCACTCATCTGTTTCTGGAATATACATCAAGAACTGATTGTTTGCTAGAGCATTATGTTCGAATGTATCACCGGAAAGTGCAAACCCTTTTCCATTGTAGCTAAATTGCGTACCAGCTACTCTGCCTTCTGGAAAAGCATCCATGGAGGACCATGCTTCTGTAATAATATTGAATTTTGACCAGTTAGCTTGATGACCCCCTCCCACAAAAATTTCATCTCCTATACCAAACTGAAATGGATGATGCCTATTAGGGCCTGGAATATTTGTCTTTTGAGCCCATATTTGATCTTCTATGTCATACACCCACCAGTCTCTTAGATCTGAATTAGCACCAGAGCCGCTCCCCATATAAATTTTGCCTTTGTGAGCAACAAATGCAGGGTGAGCCCTAGGCGCACACGGGCATGTTGGTAACTCTAAAAATGACTTGTCTACGGGGTCGAAAACCCAGAGATCATTAAGCCCATCTCCAAAACCAAAATAAAACTTTCCTTCGTGTTCCTCCCCTATAGAAAAAGTTCTACTAGGACCATCTACATTACCTAAAAGTGTCCATGTATCATTACTCGGTTCATACTCCCATAACTGATTTTGCAATCCGTTTCCTGACTGATCTGGAAGTCCTTTTATTATATATCCTTTCCCATCTATGCCAAAACCATTGGAGTGATGTGCTTCGAAAGGAGCGTCAGATAGCTGTGTCCACTGAGCGTTGCAGGTAATAACGAATAGAAGTATAATGGTAGAGCATAAAATTTTTTGCATGGTAATAATGTGATTCTTATTAGAAAATATTGTTTTTTGAAAATCTCTTTGGGATGCTCTAAAGGTAATCTCTTATATGAGATGAAATGGTTAATTTTATTGTTTTCATTGCAATTTGTCCTCTTGAATGATAGAGGTGTAATATTTAAAGTATAAACGGTCTATTCATATTGTCAATTTCTAGTTTTAATTGTTTATAGTTCTATAAAAACATTGAATCTTGCACAAGAGCAGTTTTCTTGTAATTCCTTATAGCCTATAGCCAGCTCTTGTAATAGTTTTTATCTTCTATATCTACTGCTTCTGTTGTCATAAGAAGAGGTCTAAACGTATCTACCATAACAGCAAGCTCATGTGTTTCTTTAGCGCCGATACTCTTTTCTACAGTACCAGGGTGTGGTCCGTGAGGAATTCCTCCAGGGTGTAAGGTGATCATGCCTCGTTCTACATGTTTTCTACTCATGAAATCTCCATCGACATAATACAATACCTCATCACTATCTATATTGCTATGATTATAGGGCGCAGGTATAGATAGGGGATGATAGTCAAATAATCGGGGACAGAAAGAACAGATCACAAAATTACGTGCAGAGAAAGTCTGATGAACCGGTGGTGGCTGATGTATTCTTCCAGTTATGGGTTCGAAGTTGTGAATAGAAAAAGCATAGGGATATACATAGCCATCCCATCCGACTACATCGAACGGATGTGCCAAGTAATGGTAAGGATACATATTGTCTTGCTTTTTAATAAACAACTTATAATTTCCTTTCTGATCGTGAGATTCTAGTTCACTTGGTTTTCTGATGTCACGCTCACAGAAGGGAGAATGCTCTTGTAACTGACCAAACTTATTTCTATAACGATTAGGGGTAACTATAGCACTATAAGATTCTACGATAAAGAGTCTATTGTCTGTCGTATCAAAATGCATCTGATAAATGGTACCTCTAGGAATAATAAGATAGTCGCCGTAGCCAAATTTCAGATTGCCGTACATTGTTTTTAGCGTACCTGTACCTTCATGGACAAAAATACATTCGTCAGCATCCGCGTTTTTGTAAAAGTAATCTATCATACTGTTTCTAGGAGCAGCAAGGATGATTTTGCAATCACTATTAACAAGTACTGCCTTCCTACTTTCTAGGTAATCGTCTTGCGGCGATACAGAAAAACCACTAAGCGAGCGATGCTTCAGCTGCTTATCATGAATTGTAGTTGGGGCTACCGAATATGGATCTCCTATCTGAACAATCTGCGTAGGGGGATGCGCATGATACAGCAAGGAATACAGATCACTGAATCCCTCTGTACTAAATAATTGTTCACTATAGAGGCTTCCATCAGGCTTTCTAAATTGGGTGTGTCGCTTTGGTGGTATTTTTCCTAGTGTATGATAGTGCATATATTTATGTTATATTTTTGTAAATGGTATTCATGGTTTCTTCTAGCGCTTTCAGTTCTTGTTTTCCGATCCCTTTGAATATTTTCTTTCTTAATTGGCGAATGTCTTTTTCTAGTGATAAGACTATTTTTCTTCCTTTGCTTGTAAGTATTATGACCTGTCTCCTTCTATCTGAAGTATCTACTTTTCTAGTAAGAATTTTCTTTTTGACAAGTAGGTCTATCATCCTAGTTAGGCTAGCCTTGTCTTTACTCGTTTTCTCCGCTAACTCTTTCTGTGAGATTTTACCTTGCTGATACAGAGACTCCATAATAACCCACTGGTCTACAGTAATGTTTAACTTATTACTAGAGAGAACACTAGAGAAAGCTTGTTTCATCTTCTTTACTGATCGATCTATTATGATACCCTCTATATAAGATGAATTAGCAACATTTAAGTTAGATGACATAACAATTGTTGTTGTATCAACTAAATTAATAAATAATAAGGAAGAAAACAAATTGTAAAAAATAATTATGATTTATAATAATTAGTGTAGATTTTACATTACAAAAATTTTTATGCTAAAATTACCATAAGGTGTTTAGCCATTCGTAAAATATTTGCGTCTATATTTGTAGTCGACGAAGACAGAATTTCCCCCATTTTAACTTTCCCCCCATTTTTAGTCTGAACACGACCCTGTAAACCCAGGGTCTGTATTACTTATTTAATAACCAAAACTCATTTTACCTATGGTAAGAACCGATTTACCTATTATGGGTAGGTTCAGGGGTATCTTCTGGATACTCATGGTAACCTGCTTGTTTTCGCAAATCACTGTATATTCCAACGGGGGTATAGATGGAGTACTTGGTGCATTAGCATGTAATGATAATGTTCAGGTATCTCTTAACGGTAATTGCGAAGCTGTCATCTCTCCAGACATAATTCTGGAAGGAGAAGAGTCTATAGATATAGACAATGACGGCGTTCCGGACTATGATCCGGCTAATTATACTGTTACGATCAATGGTGTTACGGGTCCCACTGTAACGATTGACGAACTTGGAGTTTTCCAAGTAACGATTACTGAAGTACCTACGGGTAATTCATGCTGGGGATTTATAACGGTGGAAGACAAACTTCCGCCTGTACTCAATTGTGCTTGTCCTGAAGGAGGAGTGGAAGTTACTTCTTTCTCTGGAACATTCACAGATGCTAACGGACCCTCTATCACTAACTGTGTAGGTCTTGCTTCGGTAATAGCTAGTCCTACTTTATTTTACGAAACACATCACTTTACAGTAACGTCTGTAGCATCATTTAATGTAAATTTTGGATCTCATACACTGGGATGCGACTTTGCTGCTGCAGTATATTCTGGCAAGTTCGATCCTAATAATCCATGCTCAGGATTAGTAGCTACCGGAAATACAGCAGTTGCTGCTGTTGTGTCAGGATTGACACAAGGTGTTTACGAATTAGTCATTTTTACAGACTCATCTATATCTTGTTCTTATACGGTCAATACGACTGATGAGCTTGTAACTTATGATGATGAGTGTATGTACTTGTGTTCTGATGTAGATGGAATTCTAGACGGTTCTATCAATACACCTGATCCGATGGTATCTGAATTCTGTACGCCTTTTACAACTGATTTTACAGATGATGTTGAAGACTTCGGATGTAGCACTAAGAAGGTTAAGCGTACTTGGTATTTTACAGATGGATCTGGAAATACTTCTACTTGTACACAAGAATTTATTCTAAAGCCTATCGGCTTAGGAGACGTTGTGATGCCAGAGGAGCTTATCGTTCTTCCTTGTGCAAATGATTATGAGCCAGAAGATATTTTTGCTTTTTTCAGAGCTCAAGGATCTACTGTTGCTGAGGCTAATATGCAAGCTTATCCTACCATAGATGGCGTACCTCTTACGGGTGCTGTATGTGGATTAGCACTGACTAAGGAAGACACTAAGATTCCTTTATGTCCAGGTGAATATAAGGTTGTGAGAAAATGGATTATAGTAGATTGGTGTACGGCTGATATACTAGAGTTCACTCAGATAATCAAATTAGTAGATGATAATTTATTTGCAATCTGTCCAGAGGACGGTATGGTATTTAATGTCAATGGTTATTCTTGTATGGGAACAGCTATTTTACCTCCACCTATTGTAGGAGAATCTTGTTCTGCGTTGACTTATGAAATAGGTTTTCTGTTAGCGGATAATAATGGAAATCCTCCTGTAAATGGTATATACCAATCTACTGGAACAATAAATGCTATTACTGCTGATGCTGTAGTTCCTAACCTTCCTAAAGGTAGAACTTGGATAAGGTATACGATCTATGACGAATGTGGAAGAACAGCTGAATGCTTTACTGAAATAGATGGTGTAGATCATACGCCACCTGTTGCGATAGCTAAGCAATTTATAGTTGTTTCTCTTACAGGAAGTCATAATGATGGAGAAGCAGGTATGGCTAAGATATTTCCTAACAGTGTAGATAATGATTCTTATGATTCTTGTACAGATGTATATTTAGAGATCAGAAGGGATACAGATAACTGTGGGGTTATAGGCAATAATACTTACAATAATGACGGTCATCCTGATGATAGAAATAATGATCCAGATGGCGGACAGTTTGTGAAATTCTGTTGTAACGACCTTACAGAAATCGGTGACAACGGAGTTCCTTACGGTATGGTCAAAGTATGGCTAAGAGTATGGGATGATGCTGATATGGATGGATTTTTCGGAACGGATGGAGATAACTATAACGAAACTTGGGCGGAGATCAGAGTAGAAGATAAGTTGGACCCATGGCTCATATGTCCTTCTGATGTAGACCTAGACTGTGAAGATGATTTCTATGATCTTTCTCTTACAGGTATCGCAGATGTAAATAGTAATTGTGATAACAGAGAAGTAGACTATATAGATGATAACAGACTGAACCAATGTGGAGTCGGATTTATATTAAGAAAATGGTTTGTAGTAGGAAGACCTGATATTTTCTGTACGCAGAGAATCGATATAGAATCTACAGATTTGTTTGATGGAAATATAAACTGGCCACAAGATCAGAATGTAGATTGTACAGATCTAGGTTTTGTTGAGCCTACATGGCCATCAGATCTTTGTGCATTAGTCGGGTACAGTTTAGATAGTGATACCTTCTTCATAGAAGCTGGAGGATGTTTCAAAATCTTAAATCACTTTACCGTAATAGACTGGTGTATATATGATTCTGATAACCCACTAGATCCACAGTTTCCAGGTGTATGGACTTACACGCAGGAAATAAAAGTAACGGATAATGATGCTCCGACAGTTATGTGCGAGGACGCTATGTATGAAGCGGACGACTATGGAGATATAGATAATGATGGAACAGAATGTGAAAATAGGAATGTTATACTCACAGCAGTTGGACAAGATCTTGGAGACTGTATGAGTGATTGGCTAAAATGGAAAGTAGAAATAGATATATGGGGAGATGGAACTATAGATGAGACACACTCATCCTATTTATTCCACACATCACCTTTCTATATCGAACCTACATCCTCTATGGAAGAAGTTCAAGTAACCTTAAGAGATGATGTGGCGGGCAGCATGGCCAACCATATTGTTAAGTGGTCCGTTACAGACGGCTGCGGAAATTACGGTTCTTGCGACGCCACTTTCATGGTAGTCGATAAAAAGCCCCCTACGCCCTATTGTATAAACTTGAGTACTGCATTGATGGAAAATGGCCAAATAGAATTATGGGCCTGCGATTTTGATCTAGGAAGTTTTGATAACTGTTCTAGTGAACTGAAATTTACTTTTGATGGTGATTTTGATCGTCCTGAAGATGATCCTAATTATAATCCTAATACCATGTGTTCAGCCAGAGTTTTTGACTGTGATGATCTACCAGAAGTAGCCGGCGAAGCTATTCCAGTAACGGTATATGTATGGGATGAGAAAAACAATAAAGATTTTTGTACAGTTATGTTGACACTAGTTGACAATAACGGTGCATGCGATGGTGGTCCACAATCAAAAGCTACAATATCTGGTCAAGTTTTTACTGAGTCTGGCCAGGTGATAAAGAACGTTGAAATTACTACATCTGCTTCTCTAGCGGAATATCCTATCATTGGTATGACCAACGATAATGGCATGTACGCTTTTCATGATAATCCCATGTATATAGATTATCACATAGAAGCAGAAAAAAACGATGAATACTTAAATGGGGTTAGTACACTCGATTTAGTATTGATTCAGAGACATATTCTAGGACTACACGATCTTACAAGTCCATATAGACTTATTGCAGCTGATGTCAATAGTGATGAGAAAGTATCCGCTATAGATCTAGTAGAGTTAAGAAAACTTATCCTAGGTTTATATGATGAACTACCTACGAATGAAAGCTGGAGATTTGTAGATGCTTTCCAGGTACTGGATAGCGATAGTCCATGGCCATTCATAGAGTTGAGAGAGATAAATCCTCTAGATCAGAATATGATCGATGAAGACTGGATAGGTGTAAAAATAGGTGATGTAAATGAAAGTGCAAGCCTTAATCTTACAGCTCCAGAAGTAGAGGAGAGAAGTAATGAGTCATTAGAATTAGTCATAGAATATGTGGATCCTCAAACGGTTGCAGTGAAAGCTGGAAAGAATTTTGAGCAGATCTACGGTTATCAGTTTAGCCTATCTACAGGAGCGTCACTTTCTGAAGTGAGGGCAGGTGTAATAGACGTTACTGAAACTAATTTTGGACTATTAGCTGATAAAAATCTTTCTACAAGTTATCATACGGCGACTGGAAAAACAATTCCAGAAGGAATGGTATTATTCACACTTGTATTTGATGATCCTGCTAACCTTAATCTTGTGGAAACTATTTTAGAAGCTCAGGCTTATAAAGGAAATTCATTAGAGGTATTATCTGTAAATCTAAGAAGTGCAGATCAGTCTTTCCAGTTTAGTCTGGCTCAGAACCAACCGAATCCATTCGGAAATAAAACAGTAATTAACTTCTCTCTAGCGAAAGCGGGACAGGCTAAGTTATCTGTTTACGATCTTAATGGAAAAGTAATAAGAACGAAAGAAGCTTATTATGAGAAAGGTCCACAAGCTATCGTACTGACTAAGGAGGAACTGAATAGTAATGGAGTATTGTACTATCAATTAGAAAGCGGTAATTATACGGCAACTAAGAAGATGATTATAATACAATAATATACGCAAACCGACTTAAACTCAATCTTGAGGCAGTTCCTGACGGAGCTGCCTCTTTTTTTTTATTTACAACTAATACCAATTCTGGTTTAGAATGACGGTAATTATTTATTTTGTTCTTCATGTTCCTTCGTTAAAAAGCCTCGCCGAACCTATGGGTTCTTTGCTAGCCCGCC
>ENA-ORXM01000475-ORXM01000475.1-marine-metagenome-genome-assembly--contig:-NODE-475-length-71291-cov-3.827646_pt1 | contig 71291 bp, 50 predicted proteins | sample MGYA00237867_ERZ511480 | MGnify/ENA primary metagenome ERZ511480 (study PRJEB26309, sample SAMN06266103) | marine metagenome | isolation source: Algal blade | place: United Kingdom:Sidmouth, United...
TTAAAAAACTGTCTTCATTTATTGAAGAAGCCTTCTCAGAAGATTCATCAAAACTTAAATAATCAAATAGTTCAAGAATTGCTGCTCTGATTCTATTTCTTTCAAGACGTGATTCTTCTTTTGATAAGTAACCACCCAGAACTTCATCCTTTATATTTTTTAATTGACCTAAATAATTGTAGCATGGTTTTTCTAAATCGACAATTGAAAAACTTCCCAATTTTAAAAGTTGATTCAAAACCACCTCCAACTTATCAGCAGCAATTAAATCCTTCAATTCTTGTTTGGACTGAATCTTCAAGGCTAAGGTATTATTCTGAAATAATAAAACAAAATGTTTTACATTTTATATTTATAAATATTTTAAATAAAAAAAAATTAAAGTAATTAAACAATTTGGTTTCTTAACAAAATAAGATGATCAATATCAATCCTTTTACAATAGATTTTGATAACATCTAATATTATTCAGGAAAACTACAAGTACCATTATATGGTTTAGGAAAAAACTAATTTTGTTTATCTAAATTTTCTTCAAATCTCAAAACAAGAGTTGTGCACAAACAATCACCGAAAAGACTTATTTTCCAAATGTCCACCTAGTTATCATCAAATTTTGATAAATGTTCATTAAAAATGCTAATCATAATGTTTTTATTCTACTCTATTGTTTAATAAAGTTATTCCTTGTCGAAAATATTGAGGCGCTATCTAATTTCAAAAATCATATCCTCTGCCCTTTGTATTTCTGTACTTGGGCAATAATAATCTATATTTCTAAATATATATAAATCACCCCAAACAGCTTTTTTTATAATCTCTTGTGCGGTTTCTTCAATATTCGTTATTTCTAACAAAGAAACAAAAATACAGTTTTGAGTGTAACTTAGGTATACTATAACAGAATAAGTTTACCGATTGTCGATAAACTTATTCTATTGGGGTAAAAATACAGAAATGTCTAGGGAATTCACAAGCTAGAACGCAAGTTTGGGGTTTCTGGTATAGCTTGTTGCTAAAATAAGTCCTTGGAAGCTTACTTTAACCTACTCTTAAGAGTTTTGATTAAGACTCTTCGAAAATAGGATGGCGATCGTTATAGATTTTGATGGTCTTAAATAATTTATCTTGGATATCCTCTTCACTCATATCGCTCAATGTTTTCATTAAACGTTCATCGTCTTGAATCCATTTTTTGAAATTATCTGCACTGTAATTTTGAATTTCGCCCGTTTCAAAAAGCATGATTTTTTTGACCAAGACTCGTTCTCTATTAACAATTTTTCGACCACCTACTCGATTTCCAGAATAAGGATTATAAATCATCATTTCTACTTCCTTATCTTCAATAGATGGGTAATAAAGATAACAAATACGTCCCAATACATGATAGCTGACAAAGTAAATAGCCCCCTCTTTTCCTTTTGGATTTACCTTCATATAAGGTTTACCTTTAATGCACAAGCCCCAAATATTATCCAGAGATTCGATTTCTGATTCAGATAATTTTGCCATCGCTACTTCAGAAAGAAACAATAGATTCTTTTCTCCATCCAATTGATAATCAAAAGAAGGAATTCTATACAAAGGAAAACTAGGTTTATTATTCTTAAAATCTAAATGACTGGTATACACCCCATCTTCAAAATCGTACCCTTTCTTGATTTTTTGCTGTGCTTGAGTTGACACGAAAAACAACATACAACTACACCATAACATCCATACAATTACCTTCATCCTCTTTTATTTTTAATAATGGTCGGTTTTCCCATTTGGTCTTTTAATAATCTTCAAAAATGTGCTATAAATTAATCTTATGTAAAAATAAGATCCAGTACTTTATCAACCTAATCCACTTTTCACATAACAGGAGACACAAAGATAAACGTTAAAATAATAGACTGAGTTAAGAATAATAGATTGATTTTTAATTTTTTCTTAAAAATCGTGCAATTACCTTAGATAAGTGCCTTAATCCGCACCTTTTTTAGGAGGATTGAGACCAACTAAGATAACAAATGCTTTCTCAGAACTGTCACCTATTCGAACAACGCCACTCTTATATGCAAAACTAGAATCAAATTCAATACCGAAAAATGCACTGTTGTCTACAGCAAACAATCTATCCCCCACATACCAACGGGTAGAACTATTCGGTATATAAGTAGTTATATAAGGATTTAAACTTGTTTCTTCAAATGAAATAGGTTGTGAATTCCCTCTTGTTGCAGTCGCAAAGAGCACTAAGGCAATATTTTGGCTGTATAAATTTTTTGTCAACTCTGACGAATTGGGATTGATATAAGAGAAACGTTCTGTATTATTTAAGTCCAAAAAATTAGTACTAAAAAAATCAGTCTGCATAATATTTTTAGATGTTAAGCTTACATTTTCTTCAGCTGTCACTGCTACTACTTTGCTCAAAGCATATCCATCCTGTCCATACAAAGCAGCAGAATAATTGCGTACACACAAAACTAGTATTAGGAACAAACCAGTGGAACAGACTTTCTTCATTGATGGAAATTTTAATCAGCAAAGCATTCTTGAGATTAGGGGATTAATAGGAGGAATCGCTATTGCTGTAGTTCTTAGGACATTAAAAAGTGATACAAAATTAGGTCGTTTTGTACCACAACTCTTTTAATATACAGTAAAAGTCATTGATTTTCAATATTATCAATAAAAAAAATCCTAAAAGTCTAGACTTCTACTTCAAACCATTTATTTATGACAAAAAAAGCACACTCCCCATAAGGAAGTGCGCTTTAACTTATATGCCTAAATAGCTAATTTTATTTTACCTGAGCAGCCTCTTCAACCAATTGTTTTGCCAAAGCGATTGCTTTTTCCAAACCATCTGGATTTTTTCCACCCGCAGTAGCAAATACAGGTTGTCCACCACCACCACCTTGGATTTCTTTAGAAACCGCCTTGATGATATTTCCAGCGCTCAAACCATAATTATCTACCACATTCTTATCCATTGCAACCGTCAACAAAGCTTTTCCTTTATTAGTACCACCTAGCACCAAGACTAAATTTTCAAACTCTTGACTTAAGCCATTGCTCAACTGTTTGATACCATCTTTAGAAGTGATCGTACTAATCGTTCCTAAGAAATGCAAGTTGCCAATTTTCACAACAGATTGCTTCAACTCATCTTTTGCAATTTGCGCTTCTAGAACAGCCATTTTTTCTAACTCCTTGTTCAATTTTTTATTAGAATCCAACAAATCTTGCAAGGCTTTATTCAAATCCTTAGGATTTTTCAAAATACCACGAACATCCGCTAGCAATTGCAACTCCTTTTGAACATAAGCTACTGCTGCTTCCCCTGTTAAAGCTTCAATACGACGAATTCCAGACGCAATAGAAGTCTCTCCTACTACTTTGAACAAGCCAATTTCACCCGTTGCACCGACATGGCAACCACCACACAACTCTTTAGAAAAATCCTCTCCAAAGGTAATGATACGAACAGATTCTCCATATTTCTCACCAAACAACATCATAGCACCAGATTTTTCTGCCTCTTCAATAGGTACATTCTGTTGTTCTCTCAAAGCAATATTTGCTCTAATCTTAGCATTCACAATGTCCTCTACTTCTCGAACTTGCTCTTCTGTCATTTTGCTACTGTGCGAAAAGTCAAAACGCATCTTATCTGGCGATACAAAGGAGCCTTTTTGCTGAACGTGTGTTCCCAATACTTGACGCAGGGCAGCGTGTGCTAAATGCGCTACAGAGTGATTCTTTTCTGTCAAAGCACGTTTGGTGCGATTGATTTCAGCCGTCACTTCTTGTTCTATATTCTTAGGTAAATTCTTAACCCAATGAACAATTAGATTGTTCTCTTTTTTAGTATCAATAACTGGAACTTTCTCTTCTCCAAACCACAATATTCCAGTATCTCCAACTTGCCCACCAGCTTCTGCATAGAAAGGCGTTTTGTTTAGAACAATCTGATATTGCTCCTTGCCCTTTGCTACTATTTTTCGGTATTTAACCACTTTAGCAGTAGTCTTATAATCAGTGTATCCTACAAATTCTACACTAGGGTTTTCTAAGATTTCTTGCCAATCACTGACATCTTTTTTTGCATCTTTTTGAGAACGTTTTCTTTGTTCTGCCAAAGCTGCATCAAAGCCTTTTTCATCAACTGTCCATCCTTTTTCTTCTGCTAATAATTGAGTCAAATCAAAAGGAAAACCAAAGGTATCAAATAAAACAAAGGCATCATTTCCATTCACCTCCTTATTCTTCACCTCCAAGTCTCCAAACAATTTCAAGCCTCTTGCTAAAGTTCTCAAGAAAGAAACCTCCTCTCCTTTTATAGTATTCATCAACATCTTCTCCTGTGCTTTCACTTCTGGAAAGACATCAGCAAAAGATTTGGACAAAGTAGGAATCAATTTATAAATAAAAGGCTCTTGAATATCCAAGAAACTATAATAATAACGGACAGCACGACGCAAAACACGACGGACTACATAACCTGCACCCGTATTATCTGGACGTTGTCCATCTGCAATGACCAAAGCAACAGCACGCACGTGATCAGCGATCACACGCATCGCAATATCCTCTTGTGCATCTTTTTCGTAAGAACCTGTATATTTTTTACCTGATTCTTTTTCTATTAACTCAATTAAAGGACTAAATACATCCGTATCATAATTCGATTGCTTCCCTTGCAAAGCCATACAAAGACGCTCCAAGCCCATTCCTGTATCAATACACTTGTTTGTTAATGGTACTAAAGAACCATCTGCCATGCGATTGAACTGCATAAATACCAAGTTCCAAATTTCGATGACCAAAGGATGATCTTCGTTAACCAAACCTTTGCCATCTACTTTTTTACGTTCTTTATCCGAACGAATATCAATATGGATTTCTGAACAAGGACCACAAGGACCTTGTGCGCCCATTTCCCAAAAGTTATCTTTTTTGCCTGCACGAATAATTCGATCTTTGGGCACCCACTTTAACCATAAGTTGAATGCTTCTTCATCTGCTTCTACACCATCTTTATCGTCTCCTTCAAAAATAGTCACATACAAACGATCTTTATCCATTTTGTAGACTTCTGTCAACAATTCCCAAGCCCAAGCAATAGCTTCTTCTTTGAAATAATCTCCAAACGACCAATTTCCTAGCATTTCAAACATTGTTTGATGATAGCTGTCTCGTCCTACATCCTCCAAATCATTGTGTTTCCCAGACACTCTCAAACACTTCTGAGTATCTGCGATACGGGTCGCCGAAGGAGTTTCGTTTCCAAGGAAATAATCTTTGAACTGTGCCATCCCTGAGTTCATAAACATCAAGGTAGGATCGTTCTGATTTACAATTGGAGCCGAAGACACAATCTTGTGCTGCTTACTCTCAAAAAAGTCCAAAAACTTTTGGCGAATTTCGTTTACCGTCATCATGATTTAAAAATGTTAAAAATAAGATATTGAATAGAAAAACTTCTACATTAAAGTTTGAATTGCACAAATATAAAAACACTGAGACTAAATAACTCTATTCATTCTTAAATAATTTCATTTTGTTTCATTTATTCTAATACTTGCATTTTTAACGCCTCTTTTACTCGTAAAATATATGTTTAAAGCTGCCTCTTTTACCAAATTTTAAATGGCAATCATAACATATGATTATTCTTTATTTCATAACAAAGGCTTAAATACTAAAACAAGTCTTAAAATAGTTGCCTTCTCAAAACATCTAGAAAGCTTACAAAACGAAACAATTTGTCCAAAAATTTGGAAAGCTCACCTATTTCTATGTAAATTCGCCCTGTGATTTCTGTAAAATGTTCTCGAAATTACAATTATTAGTCCTTTTAATAACTTAATTATCCTCATGGGAAAAGAAAAGTATATCTATAATAAGCACACCTTGCGTTACGAAAAAGCTAACGTACCATTCAAGCATCAATTGCTACGAATTTTGGGTGTTACAGGTTGTATCGCAGGTTATACAGCGCTTATTTTCGCTTTGTCGCCCAATACCAGTACTTCTAGTCAAGCTAAAGAATTAGCAGACATGAAGCAAAAGTATGAAGCGATGAACTACCAAATAGATATGATGAGCAGTGCTCTAGGCAACCTTCATGACAGAGACGATGCTATTTATCGTCAAGTGCTTGAAATGGAACCTACGGACAAAGGTATTTGGAATGGTGGTCGTGGAGGAAGCGATAAATATGCTGACTTACGTAATCTTTCTGATAGCGAATTATTAATTACTACTAGCAAAAAGTTAGAAAAATTAAGACATCGCTTAGCTGTATCTGCTGAATCACAAGATGAAATTATCAAACAAGCGCAGGACAAAGAAAAGATGTTAGCATCAATTCCTTCTATTCGTCCAATTCGCAATTTAAAGAAAAAAATACAACACCTTTCTGGTTTTGGATATCGTACACATCCTGTTTTCAAAACACGCAAAATGCATACTGGTATAGATTTTGGCGCTCGCAAAGGGACTCCAATTTACTCTACAGGTGATGGAAAAGTAGTTCGTGTAGAATATAAGAAAACGGGTTACGGTAGAAATGTGGTTATTGATCACGGTTATGGTTACCAAACACTTTATGGACATATGTCAAAAGTAGAGTGTAAAGTAGGTCAAAAAGTAAAAAGAGGTGAAATCATTGGTTTAGTAGGTAGTACTGGTACTTCTACTTCTCCACACGTTCATTATGAAGTAGTTCATAAAGGCAAAAAAATCAATCCACTTCCTTTCTGTTTAGATGGTTTAAGCCCTAAAGAGTATAAGGAATTTGTGACAGGTGCAACGGCTGAAAACCAAGCAATGTCTATTGATTAAGTCAGGAATAAAGGTTTTATATAGAATATAGGTACAACCTTCTGAGCTTTGGCTTGGAAGGTTTTTTTATTTTCGTAACAATACTATTTAACTAGTTCTTTGGTAATATTGAAATTTATATCTAGACTCATACAGCAGCAATTAGTCCAGACGTTTAACATCAACATTATTTATACCAGAACAAAGAATATCAAACAATGTCAACACTACATCAATTAGCAATTGGGCTGAGTGTGAGTGAGAAAACACTGCAAGCTTGGAACAAGAGTTTTAAATTAAATCCTAGCCAGAACGCTGAAGGGCAATTGGTTTATAATGAACCACAAAAAACATTATTATTACAAATACATCATTTGATAAAGGAACGAGGCTTTACAATTGCTGGAGCTAAGAAAGAACTCAAAAAAGAACCTTTCCATCAAAAGAAGAAAGAAACCATTCAGAAGTTGCAAGATATTCGAGTATTTTTAGAAGAATTAAAGGATTCTATCTAAAAACACCCTCTTAATCAATAGAGACTAAGAGGGTATACAAAATTTCGACTAGGAGAAGCATTAATCCTTTTTCAAGTCATATTTTTCCATATACTTATCGTATAATTCTTTTTGCTTATCGCCCAAATCAACAGTACGACCAGCCATAAAAGCTGCTGTTATCACAGAAGTACGCATATCTAAGGCATCTCCTTCTGAAACGATGAAGGTGGCATCTTTTCCGATTTCTAAACTACCTACACGATCTGCTATGCCTAAAATTTCAGCAGCATTCAAAGTCAAAGCGCTAATTGCTGCTTCTTTATCCAATCCATGCCCAACGGCTTGTCCTGCTTGAAACATTAGGTTACGAACATTCCAACTTCCTTGACGATTCAGAGAGAAGGCAAATTTTATCCCTTTGGCTTGTAATACGGATGGCGTTTTAAAAGGTTGGTCTACATCCGAATCATCTCGACGAGGCAATTGTTGTACATCATTCAAAATAACAGGTACCTTCTTTTCTTTCAAAAAATCAGCAATCTTCCAAGATTCTGTTCCTCCTTGAATCACAATATCAACACCATAAGATTGTAACAAATTAATAGCATCCATTATTGATTTAGCATCGTCAGCATGTACGACTAGCTTTTTTTCTTTATTGAACACCGCTTTCATGGTTTCGAACTTCAAGTTCTTTTTCTCTACGTTTGTTTTTTGAGCGTAGGCTTTTGCAGCATCAAAATAAACACGTGTCGCTTCCATCCCATTATTGTACTCTTTGTTCATTTCTGTGCGTCCTCTCTGTGCCCACCATCCTGTGTATCGTACTCGGTTAGGCCAACGTAAATGCACACAATTATCAAAAGCAAGTGTTGCATCTTCCCAGTTATCTCCTTGTGTATAAACGATGGAAGATTGTCCAGAAATTCGACCTCCTTCAGGAACAATTTGTGCTAATAATACTCCATTCGAACGAACAGTTGGAACTACTTTTGAATCAGTATTATAAGCAATAATTGAGCGAATGTTAGGATTAAAATTCCCTACCTCTCTATAGTCCACTGTAGAGCGAACAGCCTGGATTTCTTCTAAGCCCAAACGAGTATTAGGCGCAATAAACCCAGGGTAAACATGCTGCCCTTTTCCATCTATTGTAGCTTCGTATTTAGAGTTAGACTTGGCATCCATTGGTTCTACCAAATTGATTTTTCCATCTGCTACTCCAATTTTTCCATTTTCAATCACTTTTCCATTACCAATATGTATGGTTACATTGGTGTATAAAAATGACTTAGGGGCATCCTTTTGAGCCACTACAGTTAATGTTGTAAGACTCCATATGATTAATAGACTAAAAATAAGTTTCATTTTGTCTGTTTTATGCTTTTATAAATTTTAAGGTTTGAACCTTATTATTAGTAGTATAAACGGCTAAATAAGTTCCTGTTGGTAAATTTGCCAACTTCGCACTAGCCACTCCTGAACGATTAAATTCTTGTTGAAACAAAGCTTCTCCTAAGATATTATAAATGCTTAGTTTATAATTATTTGTTATAGATGTCTGCCACTGTAATTCATCTTGAACAGGATTAGCTCCCATTACATGAACCCAAATAGAACGTTGTGTTTCTTCAATTTTACTGGTAGTCGTAATCAAACTATATTGGCTAAAGAACTTCCATATTTCCAAACTTGCATCAAAATCCATATTAGTATTACCACTTACAATAACTCCTGAACCTGGCCAACTGTGACCTCCATTATTGACTCGAATTAAATGCACAGGATAATTAGATCCCGTTTCATAACGAATCAAATCTGCTGTTGAACCATCCAATAAATTGGTGTTAGAAAAAGAAGTAGAGGAAGAAGCAGATGTCAAGCCATTGTGTGTTCTCCAATGTGCAACTAAAGCATTTACTCCTAACAAAGCAGCATTACCAGCATAAGGCACCACAATATCTGAAGTTCCATGAATATGCAGTACAGGAATTTTATTATTGGGCGAGCAAGCGGCATTTTGTGCCACACTCATCGTTCCTGCTACACCTGCAATAGCAGCAATTCTGTGATTTAAAGCACAGGCCAAGGTATTGCTCATAATCCCACCATTTGACAAGCCTGTTGAATAAACTCGTTGTAAATCTACTGTATAATTTGCAACAATGGTATCAATCAAGGCGTCTATAAAACCAATATCATCTACTCCTGTTCCATATCCCGAGTTCCAATAAGGTTGTGAAGAATTGTCCAATGTTCCTTCGGGGTAAGCCACTATAAATCCTGCGGTATCAGCTATAGCATTCATCTTTGTTAGACTTGCTTGAGCTGTTCCATTAGAGGTGTAACCATGTAAATTAAAGACAATAGGATGTTCATTGGCTGCATTATAATTGGCAGGAATGTAGATGGTATAACTTCTAGTCAAGCCATCATGTACAAAATTGCCTGTTACATTTTGTGCCATTGAGGCTGTAACTCCCAACCCAAACCACAAGGCAGTAATTAAAAAACTATAATATTTCATCTGATTAAATTAAGGTTACTAATCAACACCATTTACATCCACATTAAAGTCTATAAATTTATTACAATCGGTGTTTCCACAATGATAATGTTGTTTGCGTATAAAAATAGCAGGTTGTGTTTTTGCTCCTTTCTCCTTTGCATTGAGCATTTTTTGGATCAAACGATTGCGTTCTAATTTAATCGCAATTCGTTTCATTTCATCTTCTTTTTTATCAAACAAACAAACGCCATCTACAAAAGTCTTCTCTGCCTTTGCATAGATTGACAAAGGATGATGTGACCATAAAACAATATCCGCTGACTTTCCGACTTTAATTGAGCCGACTTTATCATCCAAATGCAATAGCTTTGCAGGGTTGTGTGTCACCATATTCCAAGCTGAAGTTTCAGACATACCGCCATACTTCACTCCTTTTGCAGCTTCTTGATTTAGGCGCCTTCCCATTTCCGCATCATCTGAATTGATCGCTACTACAATTCCCATTTCATCCAAAATCTTAGCATTATAAGGAATCGCATCAATGACCTCATATTTGTACGCCCACCAATCAGAGAACGTTGAAGCACCAGCTCCATGTTCCTTCATTTTGTCCGCAATTTTATACCCTTCCAAAATGTGTGTAAAAGTATTCAGCGTAAATTTGTGTTTTTCTGCAATTCGCATCAACATGGTAATTTCACTTTGCACATAAGAGTGACAAGAGATAAAACGTTTTTTATTGATAATTTCTAAAATGGCATCCAATTCTATATCCTTTCGGACAGGTTTACCTGCTGCGATTGCAGCTCCATACTCAGCGGCTCTCGTAAAATGGTCTTCATAAACCTGTTCTACGCCCATACGAGTTTGCGGAAAACGTACTCTAGCATTCGGTCCCCAATTTGATTGTTTTACATTCTCACCCAAAGCAAACTTAATAAAACCATCTGCTCCTTTATATTTTATAGCTTCTGGCAAGCTCCCCCAACGGAATTTAATAATAGCAGACTGTCCACCAATTGGATTGGCAGAACCGTGTAACAATTGTGCCCCTGTCACACCACCCGCTAATTGACGATACATATTTACATCTTCAGAGTTGATTACATCCCCAATACGCACTTCCGCAGAACTAGCTTGCGTTCCTTCATTAACACCATAACTAATAGAAATATGAGAATGCTCGTCAATAATTCCTGCGGTCAAATGTTTTCCTGTTCCGTCTATAACTTTTGCACCTGTTCCACTTAAGTTTTTACCAATTTTGGCAATTTTTCCATCTTCTACCAAAACATCCGTTTCTTCTAGATTCCCTTTTTTCTCCCCTGTCCAAACGGTTACATTTTTTATCAAAATGGTTTCCTTCTTGGGAATTTTTGCTTTTGTATAACCATAAGACGACCAAGGATAAAGAACCTCTCCCAGTTCCTCTAATTTCACCAATTCTGGCAACTTAGAAGCATCTGATTTGACATCACCAATACGTGTAGCCGTCCAATTCACCCAAGTGCCATCAAAAGTCGTAGCTTGTCCAGACCATTTTTGTGCGTTCGCTTTTCCAGAAAGGCGATAAATTTTTAAACTTTTCTTTGTTGTATCCTTCTCAGGCACAAAAGCAAATGAAATCGTATTGTTTATTAAATTGTGTTTCAACTTATGCTTTTTGCTTGTGTCTTGAGTGTTCGACCAATACAATTCTGGAGCAGCTTCTGTTCCTTTTACTTCTAATGGAAACGTTTTGTTGTCTATTGACAAAGTATATTTTCCTCTTATATCAATGGCATTCAAATCTTTGATAACATAAGCTTTTCCTTTCACCCAGTTTTGATACAAGACTACTTTTTCATTTAGTACATTATCAGAAGTAATAATAAAATTAGCTAATTTATCTTTCTCTAAAGTCCCAATTAACTGCTCTGCCTTAATCAATTTGGCAGGGGTTGTGGTTAATGCTTTTAGCAAATCTTTCTCTGACAAACCGTGTTGGTAGGCTTTTCGTACTTGCTTCCAAAAATCTTTTTTCTCTTTGTTTAATCCAGAAGTTATGGCAAATGGAATTCCAGCAGCTGCCAAACGGGCAGGATTGGTTGGTGCCAACTCCCAATATTTCATTTGTGTCAAGCTTACTTCCTCCGCATCGTAAGGGTCAGTCACATCATAAGCTTTGGGGAAATGCATTGGAATCACCAATGCAGCATTTGTTTTTTTGATGGCATCTAGACGCAAAAACTCATCGCCTCCACCTCTAAAAATATACTGCACTCCAAATTCATCACCTAATTTATCTGCACGCAACAAATCCAAACGATTTCTCAATTCAAAAAATTGCGGCAAATCTTGAAGTTTATTCCATTTCTCCAAAGAGATATTATAAGTTTCGCCCTTCTCCCGTTCCGCATACCATTTTCCATCATAATAAGTTTGGCGCAACAAAGCAATTGCTCCCATTCTAGAACTTGGATAGTTTTGCTTGGATGTTCCTTTGGAAAAAGACCAATGTGCACTTGCTTGCCCTTTCAAAATCATATCATGTTCATTCTCTTCACCCAACAAGACTAAGGCAGAGGTTCCTCTTGCCATACCATCCATTTGATGTGTCAATGCGGTTCCAAAACCTAGTTCACGCATTGCCTTAGCCCCTTTTTTATCTATCGTAAAAAGTGTTGTTGCATCTTGTTCTGGTTTCAAAGCTTCGTTCCAGCTATAGGCGCCTTCTTTATTAGAGAGCATCTGAGGAGCACTAGACTTAGATTTCGTTCCAATAGGTTTGGGCATTCCATAATTACTAGAAAGCTCAATGAAAGAAGGATAAATGTACTTCCCTTTCAAATCAATAGTCACGGCATCTACAGGTATAGTTACTGCTGTTCCAACTGCAATTATTTTCCCTTTTTTGATTAACAAGGTTGCTTTTTCTAGCTTTTTCTCTGGTGTCACATAAATCGTTGCATTTGTAAAGGCATAATGACCCTCTTGTTCGTCGTAGACTCCATTTCGAGGAAAAGTAACTTGTGCCATTGTCACCAAAGACCAGAGGCATAGAAAAAGTACGGCTGCTATTTTTTGCAATCCCATATCTTATTGTTTTAATTTTTTGTCAGTTTTTCGCAAAAGCAATAATATTGTCGTTTTTTGTGGTTAATGTTTTGTGAACTGTTACACAAAATATTGTTGTGGTATGATTCTTATCTTAAGTATCACCAAATTAGCACTAAAACCAAACTATATATATGCATATTTTTTATAACAACTCCAAAGTTGCTTACCAAAAAGTTGGGCAAGGACAAATACTTGTTTTACTTCATGGCTTCTGCGAAGATAGTACGATGTGGGCAGACTTTGTGCCTCTTTTGTCGAAAAAATATACCATTTTGACGATTGACTTATCAGGCTTTGGACATTCTGACCTTTTAAAAAATACTGGAATCGCTGCCATGGCAGATGCAGTGCTTGCTGTTTTGGAAGTTGAAAAAGTAGAATCTTGTATTTTAATTGGGCATTCTATGGGAGGTTATGTTGGGCTTGCCTTGGCTCAAAAAAAACCAGAAATACTACTGGGTTTAGGGCTTTTTCATTCTCACCCCTACAAAGATTCTCTAGTGAAGACAGAGAACAGACTCAAAACAATTGGCTTTATTCAGCGGCATGGAATTGCTCCTTTTGCAGGGCACTTTGTTCGTAATCTGTTTCCAGATAACTTTGTTGATAATAACAAACAATTCATAGAAGAACTCATTCACAAAACGAGTATGCATCATTCTGATGCTGTTATTGCAGCTTCTTATGCTATGATCGAACGAGATGATCGAGTAGATGCCTTAACCAATTTGGCTTGTCCTGCGTTATTTATAGTAGGAACGCTAGATAATGCGATTGCAAAAGAACATAGTTTGCAACAATTGAGTTTACCTCAAATTGCTAGTGTTCACATTTTAGAAAATGTTGGTCACATGGGCATGTTTGAAGCACCTGTTGAAACTTTAGAAATTATAGTTGATTTCATTGATTTTTGCAATGCCTATGTTCCTATAAATGCTTAAAAGCAATAGTTCGTGCATGAAACTTATTCAATTGTTTATCAACGCCTTAAAACTTAATTACAAAAGCACTTACTTCACTGATAAACAATTAGATAAATAGTACTTTTTTAGTTTTTTATTCAAAAAAAATTGCACGGACTACTAAAAAAATAATTTATGAAAATATTTTTGTATGTCTTGGTTTTAGTAATTCTTAGTTTTTCTGCTTGCACCAAAAAAGTGGACGGCTGTATGCATCCTAGGGCATTTAATTTTAATCCTGAGGCGGATGAGGATAAAAATGATATTTGTGATCATTATGAATTAACCTTACAAATGCAGCATTATGCCAGTACGCTTCCTAATGATACTTTAAAGCTTGGCAACTGGCTTTACGACAGCAATAATGAACCATTCTACCTAAGCACCATGAAAATTCTAGCAGGTGAATTACATTTATTTAGAGCAAATACTGGAGAAGAGGTAGAATCTATTGAATCAGCTCCTTTTTACAATAGTAACAGTACCCCAACTTATGCGGAAGACAATTTTTTTATTGGTACACCAGAGTCTTATGGTGGTGAAATTGCAGGATGGGCGGAATTAGGCGATTTTAATCGTATGCGTTTTCATTTGGGAATTCCTGAATCGATCCGAAAAACTAGCCCTGCATTAGTCGATGAACAAGGTCACCCTTTGTCTACTACTGCGGTCACTTATATGTTTGACTCTACTTCTATGAGTTATTTAACTGCTAAAATTGTCGTCTTTCAGCCCAACTCTAGTACTGAATTAATTTTTGAGTTTTTTGACTATATTCCAGTAGAACTTCCCTACACTGTAAGTGTTCAAGATGGTGCTCACATTCCTATTCGCTTGCGTTTAGATTATGTCACTTTATTTAATGGCATTTCATTTACCAACGATAGCCCAACAATTATAAAAGACAAAATTAGACAAAATTTTCCAACTGCTTTTTCGACTTATTAGTAGTACAATACACACATTATGAGACTTTTTTTCTTCTTCTTTTTAAGCAGCCTATTTTTAGCTTGTACTTCTGAAAAACAAACAGATGCTCAACAAAAAAAATTAAAGAAAGAACAATTTGTTGGAGAAACAATGGGCACAACACTATCTATTTCCTATTTAGACAGTACAGGAATGGATTTATCTGTTCCATTGAGTGATTTATTGATTGATATTAATAATGCCGTTTCAACTTATATTAAGACTTCTGAGATTTCAATTTTTAACCATGAGAAAGATTCTCTGTATGTAGTAAAAGACAGTCACTTTGCTCGAAATTACCTTTTGGCAAAACAAATTTATCAACAGACAGGAGGTTGGTTCAATCCATCGGTTATGCCTTTGGTCAATTATTGGGGTTTTGGTTATACAGCCAAAAAGATGGTTTCAGAAACGGATTCTTCTACTATTAAAGATTTAGTGCAATTGGTGCAATTTGACTCTATTCTAGTTCAAAATGTTTCAAACAATCAATTATTGTTTACCAAAAAAGTAAAAGGGTTAGAATTAGATTTTTCCGCCATTGCCAAAGGGGATGCGGTCGATCAAGTAGGCTTATTATTAGAGAACTTAGGAGTCCACAATTACTTTGTTGAAATTGGTGGCGAAGTACGTGCAAGGGGTACCACCATTAGTGGTTTTAGTTGGCGTACAGGTATTCGTTCTCCTAAAGAAAACAGTGCGACCAATCAATTGCAAGTAGCAGTTCAGTTGCCCAATTTGTCTTTGGCTACTTCTGGTAATTATGAAAATTATTATGAAGATAAAAAGACTGGCACCAAATACGCCCACACGATTAATCCCAAAACAGGTTATCCTGAAAAAAATCAATTGTTAAGCGCCTCTGTATTTGCGCCCAACTGTGCGACCGCAGATGCTTTTGCAACCGCATTTATGGCAATGGGCTTGGATAAAGCTTTTGCCTTAGCTAATGAATTGCCTGAATTGGAGGCTTATTTTATTTATAGTGCAGAAGATGGTACCTTAGAAGTTAAGCATACTGCTAGGATAAAAGAATTTATGGCTTTAGGTAAAAAGTAACACCAACATATTAAACTTCTATCCCTCGTTTTCGTTGAACCATAAAGATCAAAATTAAAACCAATACAATAACAAATCCAATGAGAGGTTTCAGATACTTATTTTCTCCAACTGTTTTAATCTCAATCGGTCTAGAGTCTCCTAATTGGATAAATGGAGACCAATAAGCTGGATGCACGGCAGCTCCTTTTGTCTTTTGAATATAGTCTAATTTAGCTTGGCGAAGGGCTTCATTTTTAGGCATACCTTCAGATAAATAGCGGTAAAACTGTTGCATAATAAGAGCTGTAGAATAATCGTTTACTTGCCACAGAGAGACTACTAAAGAAGGAACGCCTGCATACATAAATGAGCGAGCAAGAGAAATAACGCCTTCTCCTTGTTCAAATTTTCCTAAACCTGTTTCACAAGCAGAAAGGACCACTAAATTCGCATTTAATTCCATTTGAGAAATTTCATACGCATACAAAAAGTTGTCTTCCAAACTATCTCCATTCTCAGTAAACGCAAGAGCAGACATCATAGGAGCAGAAGAATTCAATATTCCATGCATTGCTAAATGAATAATTTTAAACCTTGATGCATTTTTTTTAAAATAAGCTTCATTAGTTAAAATTACCTCTTCCTTTTCTTTCTCACTGCCAAGTACTTTAGGTCTGTATAAAAATTCTCCTTCAAAGAATTTAGACAAAGCAGCTACTTCTTCTTGAGCAGCAGGAAGTTCTTTTAATTCTTGCCTCAACCTTGCACTTTTGGGAGATCTAAGCCTAAGTATATCCTCATCAATAGCAGGATAAGCAGAAGCAATGCCAAGAATCTCACCAGTAGCAAGTTTTTTTTCTTGAGGTTTCATTCGGTTTTCTTTCCAAAGTGTCGAAGAGTAACTGTAGCTAATATTGTAATCTCTAACCAAGTAATTTAAAGTTCTAAAACTTTGACTAGACTGTGGTGCTAGTGTCGTCAAAAAAGTTTCAAATGGCAAATGACCTAATTCTCCATCTGTAATAATGATTAAATTTTCTACGGCTTTCCCTGCCAGCCCTTCTTTTAGGAATTTATTATAAAACAGCGATGCTTTTTGAGTAAAAAGCTGATAGGCTTTCTTTGGCTCTTGATGTATGAAATGATAATTACTTAAGCTTTTTCGAAATGCTTTAATTTCTGTTCCCATTTTTTCCTTATCAAAAGGAATTGGGTAAATTTCAAGTGTTTGATTCGAAAGCACAAATAAATAAGTGATGGTATCCGAAACAAAATATTCTAATAATAAACTCTTGTCATCTAATAAGTCTTGTATCTCTTTCGCTTTTGCTAAAATATTTTCATACCTAAGAGCATAATACTTAGGATAAGTTTGTTTAATTTCTTTTAAAAAAGCATCTATTGTTAAGGTAAGCTCATTTAATTCACCAGTAAGTGCTTTTTTTTCTTCAGTAGAAACGGGTTTAAGTTGTGCTCTTTGTAGGTCTTCTTTTCTTTTCTGCAGCTCTCTTTCTTTTTGTATTAAAGAGTCTGGCAAATTGCCTAATACATTGGCACGTTCTCCTTTTATTGCATCTAATAATAACATAGATTTATTCTGCTCGGCATAATTGAATGCATTAGCTAAATATAGGTCTTGGGACGTTTCAAATTCTAGCCCTGTATAAATAACCGTCGAAACTAAATTACTCATCTCTCTCAAAGATCGAAGTTTGTCCTGTTCTCCAGTGAAACTGTTACGAACATTTTCATTGATTTGAATTGCAACTTGCAAAGCTTGATAAGAAGCTTTTAAATCTTCTTCATTTCTAGTAATTGTATATTTATACTGAAACATATTTGCCATCAACTCTAAAGCTCTAAGAATTTTACTATTTGAGCTATAACTCTTGTCAACCAGTTGCTCAATTTCAGTTATTTCTGTAGAGTCACAATCCATGCACAAAATCTGTATCGCTTGATTATAATACGTAAGTGCTGTATCAAATTGATTTAATTGTGTATAAACTTCTGCTAGATTAAAAGAAGATTTAGCAATTTGAGGATGTTTCGCAGGAAGCACTTTTTGATAGATTCCTAGTGTTTTTTTTGAGCTTTCTTTAGCCAGTTCATAATTCCCTCTTCTATGTTCTATAGATGTAATATTATTTAAAGCATTGGCATATTCCACATGAACAGAACCATAGTTTCGTTCAACAATCGCAAGAACCTCTTGATATCGTGGCATTGCTTTTTTATACATCTTCTGATCAAAAAATAAGGTGGCATAATTTCCCAACACTCGTGCATAAGCCAAATGATTTTCTCCTAATTGTTTTTTATGCACTGCTACAGTATGTTCAAAATGCTTATCTGCTTTTTTATATTGTTTTAATTTAGAATATACATCTGCAAGATTTCCTTCCATTTTGCCATATTCTATATCCTCCTTACCTTTGGTTTCTTGAATTATATCTAAGGCTTCAGTCATAAAGGGTTCTGCTTCTGTTAACTTGCCTTGCTTCAAAGCAATCATGCCCAGATTATTAAGCAGTTGAGCATATCGTGGGTGTTGGGGATTTATTTCTTTAGTAATTCTCAAAGCTTCTAACATCAGTACCTGTGCATCTTCTAATTTCTCTGCTTTAAAGTAAAAAACTCCAAATTGAATTAAATGATATACATAATTCATATTTTGGGTTCCCAACATTTTATTTTGCTCCAAGTGATAAGAAAAAAGTGCCAAAGCTTTATCAAAATTTCCCAAGGCATTATAGTAATATGCCGTTCTCTGAACTAATCTTAAATACGCTTCATCCAAAGTGCCTTTTTCTTTTTTTAATATCTCAGAAGCTATTTCCATCTGTATTATGCCTTCTTTTACTTTCCCTATAGCAGCCATTCTCATCCCTAAAAAACCAATATATTGGGCATACAAAGTATCTTGCTTTCCATGTTCCTCTGCTGCCTTTTCTGCTGCTTTTTCACTCCAATGAATTACTTTATCGAACTCTTTTTGTTCATAATGAAGGTTTATTAATGAATCCAAGGCTTCAAAACTCCTATTTTCAGAGTTTTGAGCGAAAACAGCTACAGAAAAAAGCAAAAAAACAAAGAGGCAGATAGATTTCATAAGAAGCAGAATAATGACTTAATAAACTATAATAGAACACAATATAAGAAGTCAAGCTTGATTAGAAAGAGAAGAGGGTGTATAGTTTATAATAATTTTTTTATCCAACTTATTATGTTTAACAGTTTGTTGATTTTTCTACCGAACTGTTTTTATTTTGATTTTTAAGCCTGTTAAAATTTCTTTGCTAGTCATTGCTTAGGTTTTGATCTTTAGCAAACGAAGTTCACTTAAGTAAATCGCTCTTATGTTGATGGGAATTAGTGATCATAATATGATCCAATTTTTTATCTTTTCGAAAACATCACTAGGATTTTGTTCTTGTTTTTTTGTAGCCTCAATTAAAGCTAGTACCTCTTCTCTTGCTGTTTTCAAATTCATTAAATCAACAAATTTCACTTCAACAGTTGTCTCCTCTTGTAAAAATTTAAAGTATTTTTTTTGAGGTTCAATAAGCTTTAAATGTTTTTCAAAATTGCGTCTTTTTCTAGATTTATCACTTTCTTTTCTTTGGTATAAATTATCAAGGTCTGTCTCAAATATAATATACAAATCTGGGAAACGAAGTTGCTCTAAAGAAATTTGCTTGGCATAGAAAGTTACCGTTTCCTCGAAGTTAGGAAACTGTTTAGGGAAATCATAAATCCAATTGTACCATAATGGCTGAAAAGGATCTCCATCCAAAATGCTAGACTGGTTTGTTTTAAGACAAATTTGATATCGTTCAATTTGTTTTTTGTAATACCAAAACTTAGAATTAGGGGTTTCTCCTTCAAATAAGAGATTTACTTCAGGAACAATTAAATGTTGGTCAGATAACAATTTACTGAGGCTTGATTTCCCAACAGCGCTTGGACCTTCAAAACAAACAATCATACCTGTTTAATTTTTTAAATTAAAGACTATTGAGCAATTACTTAAAAGGGAAACTTAGCCTTTAATTTTTCCAATTTGCTAAGAGGAATTAAGGTAATTGCATGGGCATCTCCGTGATGTGGGAATTCAAGTAAGGCAAAACCTAAATCTTTCAAGTGGTACTAAGCATCATCTTAAATTTTTTGGTTCTCTGGCAACTCTTCTCACGTAGTAAATCGTCTCTACGTTTGTGGAGAGAGCTGTGATAATAAACAAAGTAGGTCTTGAGAAATACTATTTTTAGATTTTAGAACTTAGATCGTGCAGCCCTGTTCGTGTAAAACACCAAGCATACTCGTTCACTATGTTCATGCTCTTATATTTTAGACTAAAAAGTTGATTCATAACTATTTAGTCTAAAAGCGCAGCACCTAAAATCTAAAAATCAGTTAAGAGTTACCCTTGAATTAAAAATTCCACACGATTTACTTACGTGAACTTCGTTTGCTAAAGAACAAAAACTATTTAAGGATAAACAATTGCATCTAAGCCTTTCTTAACCCATCGAGCTGTTTTTAGGCAAGCTTCAATTCGCTTAATTCTGTTTTGAGGTTCCATAATAAATTTCGTATCTGTCTTGGAAGTATGAAAACCCCACTCATCCAAAATAGCTCCAAACCAATAAAACTCTTGTAAATCAGTCTCTCTTAAAATTTGAAAATTCACTTCAAAATCAACATCCCCATCGCCTTTGGCCTGTGTTCGATACTTCCAGTTGTCTTCCCCCATTATTTCTTTAACATGTTCAAAATGTTGGCTGGCAATTTTATCCGAAAAGTTATTTCCTCGCGTATTAAAAATCATAAAACCACGCGTGGCATCCAACTTAGCCGCAGAGTTACTACTTGAAATCGCATTGGAATGAAAAGAGTGCAAATAACCATAATACCCTCTACGCAACCAACTCCTTATCAACTCTGTACGCTGTGACAAGGAAGTATCTTTGTAAGGGTGATAAGTTCTAACACACATAATACCAGCCTCTGTACAGGCCTCTATAAAGCCTTCTGCAATCAAGCGATTTTCAAAGCCCTCATAATAGTGCCCACGTTCATGCATTCGTTCCCCTTTGTGGTACGCTCGTTTACCTGGTGTAACATATTTACCTTTTTCATCAATTCCACCATGACCAGCATCTACAAACACCACAAATCTTCGTTTGCCAAAATGCAGCAATTCAGAATTTTGCTTGAACATAGCTTTATACACCATGTCCAATTTTGCATTGGTTTTAGGACCTGCGTGTCCATCTACCGTCAAATTATATAAGGTTTGGAACAAACGAACAGCTGCTTCGGTAGAAGGTCCATAATCTCCATCAATGGATAGACTTCGATTTAATACCTTTCTCAATTTATATTGAAGCGTTTTGACTTTTGCGCCTTGGTCTCCTCTTTTCATAATAAATTATTTTTGTCTCTTCAAGAATTGTTCGTTCAGCAAAAAATATATTGGCTTGATTACCAGACCTTTGCACTCTCAATGTCTGTAACTTAAAAACCTGATAATCAAACTAATATAAGACATTTTTTCATAAAAATTCACCAAACTATTAAAGAATTATCACTACTCAATAACCGATATTTTTAACATGTTTGTTTTCTTACGCTCATGCAAAGGCATTGATCCTGTATTAATAACTACATCGCCTTTTTTAAGGTGTCCACTCTCTACTAAAAGATTTTGAACGTCTTTGATCGTATCATCTGTACTAGTATATTTGTCATAATAGAAACAACGAATTCCCCAAACCAAGCTCAAAGTATTTAACATATTCTCATCTGACGAAAAGATAAAAATACTCTGTCTTGGGCGATAACTAGAAACCATAAATGCGGTATAACCCGACTTGGTCATTCCAATAATACACTTGGCATCTACTTGGCGAGCAATTCGGCAAGAGTTATAGCAAATAGCATCTGACAAAAAGGAGTCTGATTTTTCAGAAGGCGTCAAATGTTTGTAATAAACACTATCCATTTTTTCTGCTTCGGCAATAATATCATTCATTGCCTCCACTACCTTTACAGGGTGAATTCCCATAGCGGTTTCACCACTCAACATAACTACATCAGCACCATCAATTACAGCATTTGCAACATCAATAATTTCGGCACGAGTAGGCGTTGGATTTTTAATCATTGAATCCATCATTTGAGTCGCCACAATAACAGGCTTTGCTTTTTTGATGCATTTTTCAACAATCATTTTTTGTAACATGGGTAAACGTTGCATAGGTACTTCTACTCCCAAATCTCCCCTAGCTACCATTACACCATCTGTTGCTTCGATGATACCATCAATATTATCAATCGCTTCTGGTTTTTCTATCTTGGCAATAATTTTTGCTCTAGAGTTTCTCGCTTGAATCCGCTCTCTCAAATCGTAGATATCCTTAGGAGAACGGACAAAAGACAAGGCAATCCAGTTAAAGTCGTGATTCAAGATAAAGTCTAAATCTCTAAGGTCTTTTTCGGTTAAAGAAGGTAGGCTAACATTCGTTTGTGGCAAGTTTACTCCTTTTCTTGAAGATAAAAACTCTCCATATAGGACCTCCAATTTCACCTCATCTGTACCATTAGTTTCTTTCACTAAGAGCTGAACATTTCCATCATCTATCAAGACTTTTTCGCCCACTTTTACATCTTGAGCAAATTGTTTGTAGCTCATGTAGATTTTTTCGCTGTTGCCAATACAAGGTTCGTTGACAAAGGTCAAAATGTCTCCTTGCTTAAGTGGCATTTTCCCATTTTCTATTTCCCCAACTCTTAGTTTGGGTCCTTGCAAGTCTGCTAAAATAGAGATGTTAGTTTTGTATTTTTTATTAATATACTGAATGTATTCAAATACTTTTAAATGTCCCTCATGTGTCCCATGAGAAAAATTCAACCGAAAAGCATCTACGCCAGCTTTGACCAAACCCAAGAGCGTGCTATAGTTGTTCGAAGATGGTCCTACAGTTGCTAAAATTTTGGTTTTTTGAAAATTACGGATTTCCATATTAGGTGATTATTTTTTTAGTAGTTTTAAGTTTTTATCATTTGTTTTAAAAAATACAAACGCGCTTCAAAACAAGGAACATATTCCAATGATTCTTTGTTTTAAAGATAAGTTGCTGTTATCAAATAACAACAACAATCATAAAATAACAATTCTTTGAAGAAAGCTTTAGCTTTTTTCATTATTTTTTTGTTGTAATAATAATATTGCTTACAAAAAAGCAGGAACAAACAACACAATGGCAAACAAACAAGTATTGGTTACGGGAGGAACGGGGTTTTTAGGTGCTTATCTTTTACATTATTTGGTACAAAAAGGGTATCAAGTTAGAGCCATCAAGCGCAAAACCAGTTCAATGGATTTGGTCAAAAATATTCAGAAACAAATAGAGTGGTTAGAAGGAGATATTTTAGATACTCCTTTTCTCGAAACGGCAATAAAAGGCGTACAGCAAGTCTATCACGCTGCTGCTATTGTGTCTTTTGATCCCAAAGACGCTGCATTTATGCTCAAAGTCAATGCAGAAGGGACTGCCAATATGGTAAATGCTGCACTTTATGAAGGGGTTGAAAAATTTGTCCATGTAAGTTCGATTGCGGCCTTAGGGCGCAAAGAATTTCAACCACACATCAACGAAACGGCACAATGGGAAAATTCTAAAGAAAATTCTAATTACGCTATTAGTAAATTTAAAGCAGAGTGTGAAGTTTGGCGAGGCATGCAAGAAGGTCTCAATATTGCTATTATAAATCCTTCTGTCATTATTGGTGCAGGACACTGGAATCAGGGCTCTTGCAAATTAATTCAAAGAGTTGCCAAAGGTTTTAAGTATTACCCTAAAGGCAGTACTGGCTTTGTTGATGTTAGAGATGTCGCTCGTGCTGCTATACTTTTGATGGAAAGTGATATTTCGGGAGAACGCTACATCTTAAATGGAGCTAATTGGTCGTATCAAAAATTCTTTAGCCAAACTGCTCTAGCATTGAACCAAAAGCCTCCCAATAGCCCCGCAGCTCCTTGGATGGTTAATTTGTTGTGGCGAGCAGACTGGCTGCGTTCCAAAATTTTTCGTACAAGTCCTCTAGTTACTAAGGAAACAGCACGCACTTCTCAAGCTACTTATTATTATCATAATGAAAAAATTGTGGAACAATTGGACTACAATTTTATTCCAATGGAAGAAACTCTATTAACGACTGCCAATGCTTTTCAAAAAAGCCAAGAACAAGCACTCGATTATGGTATAATGCCGCTTTATTAAATGCACTCTTTATTTAATACACTGTGTAAAAAGAAGGGTATTAAGTAATCATTAAAAAAAAATGGACTCAAAGGAATATTGTCTAACATTAGTTCCTACTATTTTGAGAAGGTATTTCTATTTATTATACTTTCAAAAAATTTTGAAAACTAATTTTTTGATGTATATTTAAGGCATGGAATTAGACGAAGCAAAACAGAGATTTATACAGGCATGGGGTACTTTAGGGTCAAATTGGGGGATTAACCGTACAATGGCTCAAGTACATGCCCTTTTGTTAATATCAGCAGAAGCACTCTGCGCAGACGATATCATGGAAAAACTCAAAATTTCCAGAGGAAATGCCAATATGAACATTCGTGCGCTTATTGATTGGGGACTTGTATTTAAAGAGTTGAAACCTGGTGAGCGTAGAGAGTATTTTGTGAGCGAAAAAGATATGTGGAATGTGGTTCGTCAAATTATCACTCATCGCAAAAAGAAAGAATTGGAACCAGTACTAAAGGTCTTAGACGATGTGAGTGATATTGAAGGGGATGGTGTCGATAAAGAAGCTTTTTTAGATGTCATCAAAGACATTCAACTCTTTGCGTCCAAAGCAGACAAAACGCTTGATAAGTTGGTTAACTCTGATGCCAATTGGCTCATGAAAACTTTTATGAAAATGATGTAAAGAGCATCTTTACTTAAGAAAAGACTGTTTTCAGAACCAAAATAGAATTTAATTCTCCAAAATTATCAATATGATATTGATAATATCGCAACATATCATTCATAAAGGCTCGTCGATCTTGATTGTTTAATTCTAACTGTGCACTAGTTTCAAAGTCTAGTTCTAAAAAAGCAGCTAATAAATGGGTATTTTGTGGCGAAAAATAATAATGATGCCCTGATGGAATTTCTGACAAAATTTTCCCCTCAGAATAATCAAATACGCAGTCTTCTGATAGTTGATGCACAGCAGAAACCAAACCTAAATAAGTCGATAATTTGACTAAAAACCAAACTGGGAAATTAGTTATTTTTTCGTCAGTTTGATCTAATTTTTGATAACAAGCTTTTAGAAATTTAAATAAAGTAGGGTTGGGTTCTGGCTCTCTCAATGTTTTTTGAGCAACCTCTGCTACAAACAAACCAATCGCTCCTCGTGCGACATCAAACGGAAGTTGTTGATAAATATAACTGGGTTTAATTTCTTTGATTCGATTGATATCTTTTTCTTCATGATGATAAACAATCATTTCTACCAAAGACATAGGTTGCACCAATGCAGGGCTTATTTTTGAATTTCGCTTCCGCACCCCATTAATAATATAGGTTCTCAATCCCAACTCGGGCGTATAAGCATCACAAATAACACTAGTCTCTGAATATTTGACTGCTTTAACGATAAGTCCTTCTACTTTTTTTAGCATTATTTTGTATTGTTAGTTTCTAATACGGAATTGAATAATAGAACTCTTTTCTCATCCAATAGCAAGTCACCTTAAAAAACATGGCTGTATTTTAATGAAAAGCTACGAGGTGCTCCCATTTGAGCAGGACGGCTCGCATATTCTTCATTTAGGGCATTTTGCACTACTAAATTAATCCGTTGTTTGTCATTGAAACGATAACCTAATCTTAAATCCAATAACCAATATCCTTTATTATGAGCGAGTCTAAAATTAGATAATTTAGGGGTAATAAAATTGAATTCAAATAGAGCATCAATATGATCCATGAAACTATTGTACGTCAAAGCCGTTCCAATCGTAATGCCCCATAATTCTGTTTCTACATCCATACGAACGGTATGCATTCTTCTATATTTTAGAATATTAGGATAATCTTCTCGCTCTACTCCTTCTGCAAGCGTTCTAAACATCTCCCCTATAAAAATACCTGGATCTCTTAATTTACTAGTATCGGCACTCAAGTTTCCAGGAAAACTATAGGTATAACCGCCCCAAATTCTAAGGGGCACTTTTCCTATTCGGACTTCCCCTTGCGTAGAAATTTCCCAACCTGCAATTCTAGCTTTACTGATGTTAATAAAACTAAATCCTGGTCCTTGAGGATAACTCCCCAAAGTAAATTCTACCATATTATCATATTCCATCCAAAAGAAAGCAAGGTCTGCGTAAATTTTAAAGTTTTTTCCTCGAAATATATGTCGATAGGCAATTTCTGTTGACCAACCTGTTTCTGGTAATAAATCAGGATTAGGATAAACTCCCAAAAAGCTACCTGGAAGACGTTCATTAAAATAACGTTCTGCCATAGAAGGCAAGCGAAATCCTTGTCCAAAAGACGCTCGAATAAAGTCATTGGGTGTTGCCTCAAAATTCAATCCTGCTCGAACAATAGGTAAGGTAGGAATAAAACTGGTATCTACCACAAAGCCTTCCCAACGTAGTCCTAATGTAGCAGAAAGGCGATTAAAAAACTTTTTGTCTACCTGTGCATAAGCTGCAAAAGAACCACCTGTAAATAATGCTCGTTCTGTATAAAAAGCATTTGCATCCGCAAAAAGAATACTATTGACATTCAAAAACTGTCCTCGTACACCTGCGGTGACAATCCATTCCTTTGCAAATGTTCGTTGAAATTGATACTCTAAACTAAAAATATCCGCATCAGAATCGTCACCAGGCTGTACTTTCGAAATTCTAAACCAGCGCGCTCGAACATCGTGCTTGTTTTCAAAAGCATCAAATGCTGTAAAATAAGGATCGATTGTAATAGAATAATAACGATCTCTATAAATAGGTGTTAAGTTCAAATAAGCATTACTCGCCATGTCTTTTGCCATAAAAAAGCGGCCATCTTCATGATACATGATGTTTCCATTCAGCCCATAAGAAATTCGCCCTTCCGATTTGGGTACTCTAAATCGGGTATTAAAATTGAATCGAAAACGGCGTTCGTCTACCCCTTGATAATATCCATTCGCCAAATGTACATTTCCGCCAATGACCAGATCAACATTTTTATGCAATCGTTCTCTATGGGCAAAATAAAGCCCTGAGAACATTGGCATTGCTGCACCCTCTTTCTTAAAATCAAACCAACGCATAGAATCAATTCTAGGTTGATCGTAAATACCTGCGTACATAGAAAATGCCGTATACGATTGATCTCCCTTGGGATAGGCTGTTCTTAAATTAATCACTCCATTCAATGCACCAGAGCCATAAAGAACCGATGCAGAGCCTTTGATAATTTCAATTTGCTCAGCATTCTCAACAGGCATATAATTCCATTTCACATCGCTCAATTCCGCAGAAAGCAAAGGTTGTCCATCTACCAAAAAGAGCACTCTACTCCCCACACCATAAGCATAGCCTGCTCCTCCACGAATACTAATTTGTCCATCTGAAATTTGCACACCTGATGCTTTTTTAACAATTTCATCTAAACTAGTGACGTTATTACTTTCGATTTGTTGCTGACCAATAACATCAATAGAAACAGTACTTTCCTCTAATTTCTTCTCGTACCTACCTTCTGTTACAATCACAGTTTCACCAATCAAAGCTCCAACAGGTAGACTGACATTCAAGACAATTGGCGTTTTTCCATCTGAAACAACCTCTCTCTCAATCGTTTCAAAACCGATATAACTAAATACAATTGTTTGTGTTCCTTTTTCTAGGTTTAATTCGTATTTACCACCTAAATCTGTCGTTGTTCCCTTGATTGTTCCTTTAATGCTAACGGTAACACTAATTAAGAGCTCTTGACTTTCTTCATCCGTTACTACCCCAGACAATAGGCTCTGTCCACTCATTGTCGTTTGAAAAGCCCAGATAATTATAAAAATTAATTTTGCTATATTTTTCATACATCATTATAATTGCCACCCTCTATTGAGCGTTGTATACCTTATTAACAGTAATAGTCTCTCAAAATACAGCTTTATTACAAATAAAAATAATTTCCTCTTTTATAGATACATTATTGGTCTAAATATTGGTTTAACAATAAAATATTCTATCCGCTTCCATTTATCTATCTTTACAACTCACAAATTGATAGAAACGATCAAGAACAATACAAAACTATGAACTACTTAATAACATTTCTACTTACTTTTTCTTTAGGAACTCATTTACTCGCACAAAAAAGTGATTTTCCACAAGTAGTAAATGTTGCTCAACGCAGTGAAATATTAGAAGATTTAAGTGCTAGTTATAAAAGTTCTCTTTTTTCAGCATCAGATGCTGATTTTATAAAAACGACAAAAAACTGGCAACACTTATTAATGGGTATCGAAAAGTATTCTGAAGAAATTGATTTTGACTTAAAAGGAGTCAAAATCTGGATTAAAGTCTTCTTTTCAAAAGATGGTAATATAAATCATATTACTTATATCTTATCTGAAACTTCTATTAATATTGATACGGTAGAACTAGAAGCATTTCTTCGCTCTTTTATGAGAAATTATAAACTGCCAGAATCTCACGAGCAAAAATTCGCTTATGATGCACGTGTATTATTTCCTTTATACTTAATGCGATAATAGTAACATTATTCAGTTGCGCTGTTGCTATATTCAATTCGTTTATTCTAAATCGCTGCTACGAAGTATTGGCACAACTAATTTAAGTACTAGTTTTTTTTGAATCTTATTATAAAAACTATATTTTTTACAAATCTAACTATCAGTCATTTAATTGCATTTCTTTTTTTTTGGCACAAATAAGCCCATACTCGGCACGATTTTAACCCTTAATTTATGAGAAATAGGATAGGTTTACGCACAACCTTATTTCTCACGACATTTTTTTAGTCGAATTTTCAAAAGCAATAAAAACTGTTATAATAGAATGAACTCTAAGTAAAGAAAACCATTTACAAATGAAAGAATGAACGTATATACTTTTATTCGACCACTAAAAAATTAGCAAGTTGTCAACCTTTTTATTAAAAAAATAAAAAACTATCAAAAAAAACCCTTGTTGCTTAATTTACTATAGATATTTTTTTCTTAATTTCTTAACATAAAAAGCTTAGATTATTCATCTATTTATTGCTACCTTAGCGGCGCAATTAGACGACCCCACTCTCCTTTTTACTTTTATCACATTCATTCGTTTTTTAACTTTGCCAATTTTTAAAAAAAATTAGTAGGGAATACTATGTTCATTCGTTTCATACAAATAATTTTTTGTTTCATGCACTTTTAATAAAATTGTAAAAAATAGTAAATCAACAAACTACACATAGATAAAACAAGATTATTTAATATCCTTTTAAAGGAGCTTTTAAGAGCTTAAACTCTAAGAGAATTTAAAGTGTTTATATTGTATCTTGATAGTCAATAAGTTCTAATGTAAAAAATATTTTCAAAATCTACTTTATAGATTTTTCAAGAAAATGCTATATAAATAAACCTATTTAACAACATAATGTCTCACGTGCAATAACTTTTTAAAACGCACAACAAATTATATCACAATCATAATGATAACTGTAATACAAAATCACTCAAAAGTTATGCGATTTTCTATCCCCCTTTGGAAGCGTATTTTTGACATCTTATTTTCAGGACTTGCTATTTTAATTTTAAGTCCACTACTTCTGCTTATTGGTCTGCTGGTTAAATTTGACTCAAAAGGCTGTATCATCTACGTTTCTAAACGAGTTGGAGCAGGTTGTCAAGTATTTAATTTTTACAAATTTAGGACCATGCGAGAAGGTGCTGATAAAGAACTCGATAGCCTAAAAAAGAGCTTAAATCAGTATGGTGAAGATTCTGGTAATCAAGACGAAGCTGTTTTTGTAAAATTAAAGAAAGATCCTCGAGTTACTCAACTAGGGAAATTCCTTAGAAAAACAAGCTTGGACGAATTGCCTCAATTGTACAATATCCTAAAAGGAGATATGTCTATAGTAGGTAATAGACCATTACCATTGTACGAAGCGGAACAATTATTGAAGGAAGATCCAACAGCAAAACGATTCCAAGCTCCTGCTGGTTTAACTGGTTTGTGGCAAGTCAGAAGACGAGGACAGGAAAATATGTCTGCAGAAGAACGCAAAGAGTTAGATAATGAATATGCTGTAAGTTACTCCTTTGGGATGGATATTAAATTAATTCTTCAGACATTAACTGCCTTTGTACAAAAAGAAAATGTCTAAACATGAAAAAAGCATTGCTATTAGTATTCTTGTTGACTGCACAAATTTGTTGGAGTCAACAAGATAGTCTTTCTAATAACGACAAAGTCGATAGTATCCTGTCACTTATTTATCAACTCCCTCCATTAGAGGAGTTATTGGATGATGCAACAGAGAAATCTTATCTGGTCAAAAGTCGAGATGCTCTTATTCAAGTTAAGGAAAATGAATTTAAAAAAATCAAGAATGATTGGTTAAATCTCCTATCTTTTAGAGGTAGTGTAGGCTATGGTAATAGTATAATAGATATCAATCAGAGTAACTTAGGTGGTGGAATTGCTTCTAATGTTAATACGGTCTTGTTTAATGTTGGGGTCATCGTAAACTTTTCGCCAGAATATTGGGCGAATCGGAAACATGAAACAAAAATACTAGAGGCACATATTGATTATGAAAAAGCACTAAAAGGAGAAGCTAAATTAATCGTTGCTCAGAAAATAACGGATGCTTATTTGGAATTAGAATACTACAAAAATATTTACTTGAAAGCTAGTGCAAGTTATGAATCCAATCGATCTACGCTTCGAATCATCAAGAAAAAATTTGTAGAAGGTGAAATTGATATTATGTTATACAATGACATTATTCTAAAAGATCTAAAACTGGAATTAGAAATTGAAAATTATAAACAAAACTTAAAAAAAGCTTATTATAACTTACAACGACTACTTACTAATAATTAATCTCTTACCTTTGGGTTCAAGTACTTAGAAAAGTCTATGTACTTATTACAATACTTCGTTTAGAACCCGAAGGATCACGCAGTAAATCGTATTTATTTGATTATCAGTAACATGATTTTTTAACTATCAACTAATCAATATGTTGATAATCAAATAAATACAAGATGTTTTTTAATAAAAAACTAAAAAATCCACGGAGTATTATATTAATTATTAGTCCTAAAAAGTTAATTGTATTTTGAGAAATACAATCGTGCAATAAATATTTGATGTAATGAGTTTTTTACGATTTCTTCAATTAATCCAACAATATTTCTTAATAATTGTAGCTGTTCCTGTTTTTATGGCAGGGTTGGTTTATTATTTGACAATGGGTGAGCCAAAGAGCTATTCAAGCAGTAGTTCTATTTATACGGGGATTGCCTCAGGTTTTACGGTAGATATGCGTCAAGGTGTTGGAGACCGGTTTATGATTCAAAGCGTTTTTGAAAACGTGTTGACCATCATGGAATCCAAGCAAGTAAAAGAAGAAGTTGCACTTAAATTAATTGCTCAACACCTACTACACCATCTAGACAGCTTGCAGGTTCAAATATGTTCCCCTAATTCGCTTCAAGAATTGCACAATTTAATCCCTGAAGAAGTACGAAAACAATTAACAGTCAATGGAGACTTTGAAAAGACCTTTTTAAAGTTACAAGCCTATCTCCATAAGGATCATACCAACGTTATTTATCGAATCGTTCACAACAAACGTTTTATTCCCAACTACTCGATTCTTGCACTCAATAACATAAAGTTCAAACGGATTAAAACTAGTGATTTAGTAAAAATTGACTTCTCATCAGCGGATCCTGGCATCACAATGAATACGCTTATCTTTTTTGCAGAAGCTTTCATCAAAAGGTATCGTTTCCTAAAAGTTAGTGAAACAGGTGATATCGTTTCTTATTTTGAAAGGCAATTGCTCAAAGCTCAAATAAAATTAGACGATTTCGAAAAAGAACTCTTGTCTTATCGGTCAAACAATAATATACTGGATTACACCGAACAGGTTCGAGCCATTGCGCAACGACGACAGGAAATGGAAGGGGAAATTTATAAAGAACGAATGGTGTTAGCTTCCGCAGAGTATACCAGCAAGTATTCTCAAGAGCAATTGAATATGCATTTAGATGTCTTAGATAAGAACACCTCTATCCTTGTCAAAAGAAAACAACTAGAAGATCTTGCCAGTAAAATTGCCTTGATAAAAATTTTTAACGACCCAAGCACCAAAGAAAAACTAGCTGGACTACAACAAGATTTAGATACTTTACGAACTGGAATGGAACAAGATTTAGATGCCATTTTTGCGATCAACTATAGTACATCTGGCGTTAAAACAAAAGATATTCTCAAAAAATGGTTTGATAATATCTTAGCCGTAGGAGAATCTAAAGCTAGGTTAGAAGTTTTTGAAAATAGACGCAAAGATTTTGAAAACCTATACAAAACCATGGCACCTATTGGATCTAATTTAACAAAAATAGAACGACAGGTTGCTGTTGCAGAAAGTGCTTATTTAAGAATTTTGGAGGCATTAAACTTAGCTAAAATGCGCCAGCAAAATATTGCTTTATCGACCAAATTAAAAGTCGTAGATGCCCCTCTATTCCCCACTACCCCTGATCGTTCTAAACGAAAACTCTTGATCGTTATTGCATTCCTTGTTGGAGGAATTCTAATTCTTGGTCTTATTATTTTCTTGGAGTTGATTGATCAGAGCATTCGTCAACCACTACATTTAATAAAGTTAACAGGTCTACCGTTGACTACTGCATTCCCTATTTTCCCAAAGAAACATGGTCGTATTTATTACCATCAATTGAGGGATTTGCTAACCAAGCGATTAATAGAGAAAGTACACCAAAAAGCAGCTATTGTTCCTAAAAAAACAGCGCTTATAGTCATCAGTAGCATGCAAAAAGAAGAAGGAAAAACATTTGTAGGGCACGAATTGGCTAGAGCATGGACTAACATGGGCGAAAAAATCAATTTGTACCAACCTAAAGATGACCATCAATGGTCATCACCCTTGAGTTCTACAGAAAAAGAACCTACATTCCCCATCACAAGTTATAATTTAGAAGATTTAACTTTGGGTACGCTCCAAAATAAAATCCTAAAAGAAATACAAGGGATGGATTACATGATTATTGAGCTGCCGCATTTGCATAGTTACCAAGTTCCTCATGCTTTTTGGAAGGAAGTGGATCATTGTTTATTGGTGACTAGAGCCAATCGTTCTTGGGGGGATGCCGATCGACAATCCTTAGAAGATATTACTCAAACACTTGATCAAGAGCCATTAATGTGTTTAAATGGCGTTAAAACCAATTTCTTAGAAGAAATTATAGGACCAGTTCCCAAAAAGAAAAGTATATGGCAAAGGATTTTAAACCGATTTAATCGAATAAGATCCTCAAAATAACAGCTATGCGCTTTCAACATCTTATTCATACCAAAACAGGAGCAGATACGGTCTACACGCCACTAATTTTCATAGGGCTATTCTTGGGTACTTTCGTCTTTGCCCAAGGCATCTTATGGAATTGGAAACTACTCGTTATTGGCTTATTGGCACTTCCAACAGGGCTTTTTTATCTTTATAAGGTCTTCCAAAACCCTAGACTGGGAATGTGGTCTGTCTTAATTTATTGCTTTGTATGGAGTTTAATTGCTCGATATTTATTTGCTTACACTAGAATTTCTTTGCCCTTTGGATTGGGGGTCGATGGTTTGTTATTTTTAACATTTGTAGCCTTAATTTTCAGTGGCGGAACAAAAGCGAAATATGGCATCCTTCAGAACAGGTTGGTTTTGTTAACTTTTTTATGGTTTTTCTTTGTTTTCCTACAATTATTTAATCCAGAAGCAACAAGTAGAATTGCTTGGTTTTATGCGATGCGTTGTTATGGTCTTTATATCTTTTTGGCGGTCGTTCTTACCTATATGCTATTGAACCAAAAAGTAGACTTAGATCGCTTCTTCTTACTTTTCATAGGTTTTTCTATTTTCGGAGCTTTTTATGGTGCCTACCAACTTAATATAGGGCTGAATTATGCCGACAGCATTTTTATTCAACCCAAATTAGATCGTCATATGTTATTTGGCAAATTACGCGTTTTTTCTTTTTATGAGAATGCAGGACAAGCAGGGGTTTCACAAGCACATGCAGGGGTTATTGCGAATATTTTGTGTATCCATGAAAAGCGTCGAAACTATAAGATATTCTATGCTTTTGGTATGTTGGCTTGCTATTATGGAATGGCAATTTCGGGTACTAGAGGGGCTTTGGTCGTGCCATTTATTGGAATGGGTGCTTATTTAGTTTGGTGTCGCAAACCCTTGATCACTATTTCAGGAATTATCGTTGGGGCTATTATTCTTTTTATACTAGTCTTTACTACTATCGGTCAGAGTAATTATACGATCAATAGAATGCGAACAGCCTTTGATCCTGAAGATCCTTCTTTTCAATATCGACTTGAAGCTAGAGCTGAATATGCAGACTACATGAATGAACATGCATTTGGTTGGGGAATTGGAAGCGCAGGTTATTGGGGTAATCGATTTAATGGTGAAGACAATGTGATGAAAGGAACAGATGGCGGTTATGTTCAATTGCAAGCAGAAATAGGAATTGTAGGGCTAGTTTTTTATTGGGTTTATTATTTATTCATCCTCGGAATGACCTTTTTGATGTTGTTTAGATTAAAAGATATGGATCTCTATCCCAAAATATTGGCACTCTGCTGTGGTATTCTTGGTTTGCTTGCTGCAAATTATGGCAATAGTGTTATTTACCAATTACCTAGTAACTTAATTGTTAGCATGAGCTTGGCCTATATATGGATTGCTAGAAAATGGGCTAAAGGAGAAAGCTTACCTGAATTTCAGTCTCAATTTTAATACATAAAACAACCAAGAACAGCATAAAGAATATAATAAATGAATCTAAAAAGCACCACCTTTTGGTCTGCCATTTATACCATTATTAGAATGCTCTCAGGCATTGTTTCAATCAAAGTTATTGCCTATATGATTGGACCAGCAGGAGTTGCCTATGTTGGGCAATTTCAAAACTTCCTAACCATTACCAACAGTAGTTCTAATCTAGGAATTGGTCAAGGAACGATTAAATATTTGGCAGAACATAAAGAAGAAAAGACAGCTTATGCTAAAATTCTCAGTACTTCTTTTATCATCACCATTCTATCGAGTAGTTTAATTTCGATACTCCTTCTTATTTTTCATAAACCACTAAGTGTTTATCTTTTTCATACAGAAAAACTAAGTTTTGTGTTGATTGTGTTAGCCTTTTCTATTACCATTTATTCTTCGGGGCAAATTTTAATGCACGCCCTAAATGGTTTTCAAGAAATTAAAAAGCTAATTACAGCTCGTATACTTACTAGTATTCTAGGTTTAATTTCAACCATTATTTTAGTTATTTTTGGAGGTGTTGAAGGTGCTTTATTAGCTTTAATCATTAGTCAAATAATTGGCTTTGGTATTTTGATTTATTATTCAAAATCAAGTCCTTGGTTTTCTAAAGCCAACTTTCTGAAACATTGGGATAGCGACTCGTTTAGAAAACTCAGTCATTTCTCATTGATGACCTTTGTTTCTGTCATTTTACTCAATATTAGACAAATTTATCTGCGGGATTATATCATTGTGCAACTGTCCCCTGAAGCGGCTGGTTATTGGCAAGCCATTTGGAAAATATCTGAACTCTACTTAACCGTAATCACCTTTTCTTTATCGGTTTATTACCTTCCAAAATTGTCCGCCATCAAAGAAAAAAAAGAACTACAACAAGAAATATTTAAAGGCTATCAATTTTTGATTCCAATTGTACTAGTTTTGTCTATTTCTATCTTTTTAACGAGAGATTTAATTATTTACATACTATTTACACCAGATTTTCATGCCGTTAGAGATTTGTTTTTTTATCAGTTGATTGGAGATGTTTTTAAAATAGCTTCTTGGATATTGAGTTTTCTGATGGTTGCCAAAGCTATGACTAAGACTTTTATTATCACAGAAATTATATTCATCAGCCTATTTGCTTTTTTGTCTTTAATGGGCGTGCAATATTATGGATTGATTGGGATGACTTACGCCTTTGCGATTACTTATATTGCCTATTTCTTAACCATGCTTTTTTTATTTAAAGACATTTTATTAACCTCTAGACATTAGATTTTTGCACTCAACAGCTATGACCAAGCCACTTGTAACCGTTCTTATTCCTTCTTATAATCATGCTTTATACATAGAGCAATTGTTGAATAGTATTTTGCAACAATCTTATGGTTACGAGCATATAGAATTGATTGTTGTGGACGATTGCTCCACCGACAACAGTGTCGCTATTATTCAAAAAATGGCGACGGAGCACCATTTCCAGTTGATTATTAATAAAGAAAATAAAGGAATCTGCGCCAATATTAACAAGGGAATTCTACTCGCAAAAGGCAAATACATCTGTATCTCAGGATCTGACGATTACTGGACTTTGGAAAAATTAGAATTGCAGGTGACACATCTTGAAAAAAATCCTAAAGCAGCTGTTTGCTCTGGAAACGTTATCCGTGTAGATGGCAATGGACATGATTTAGCTATCGACAAACAAATAGCTGCTCCTGCTAGAGTTTATACTTTCAAGGAAGTATTTTTAAGAGATTTTCCATTTTCAAGTACTTGCGCCATGATTAGGAAGTCTGTATTAACGGAACTGGGTGGCTATGATGAAACTCTTAAAATTGAGGATTATTATATGTGGCTCAAAATTGCTTTCGCAGGCCATGAGCTCCATTTTTTGAAAGAAACCTTAGGTTATTATCGAATTCATGCTACCAATACCATTCACAAATCTTGGATTATTTATACTGAAATGGCAAAAATATTAGCCCTCTATAAAAAACACCCTTTATATCCCGCAGCATTTAAAAGGTTAAAGGTGGTTTATTTTCCTCAAATAGCACAATTAGATAAAAAAAAGGCTTTGGGTTTATTACCTTCGGCCATTTCTAATACTAGATTCTTTTATCGTGGCTTGTATTATTTAATAAGACCTGCAAAATCAACATCATGAAATCAGAGCCTCTAATTTCTATCATTGTGGTGAACTACAATACCTCTAAAGAAGTTCTTGAGTTGTTGACCTCTTTGGAACAGACTACTTATATTAATCAAGAGGTTATTTTGGTTGATAATGCCTCTCCTAACGATAATTTGAGTTCTATAGAAGAAAAATTCCCGTCTGTACGACGGATACAAAGTAACAAAAATTTAGGTTTTGCAGGTGCCAATAATTTGGGTATAGATGCCGCTAAAGGTCTGTATTATTTATTTCTGAATCCAGATACAATTGTGACGCCCTCTTTCTTAGAACCCTTGATAAAAACCTTGGAACAAAACCCTAATATTGGTTTAGTTAGTCCTAAGATAAAATATTATGATAGCCCTCATTTAATACAATATGCGGGCACTTCTCGAATGAGTAAGTATACGATGCGTAGTAATTCTTATAGTAAAAAGAGGGAAGATAACTCAGAAAACTCAATCCCTAAATTAACGGGATATGGGCATGGCGCTGCTATGATGGTGCCTAAAGAAATTATAAACAAAGTTGGGAAAATGAATGAGACTTATTTCCTTTATTACGAAGAGATAGATTGGTGCGAACGCATTCACCAGCAAGGATATAAGATTTATTGCCAGGCAGATTCGGTCGTTTTTCACAAAGAATCCGCTTCTATTCAAAAGGAAAGCCCATTAAAAATTTTCTATCTAAGTAGAAATAGAATTCTGTTTGCTCGACTGCACTATAAGTGGTTCCAATTTATTTTTTATTGTTTCTACACACTTTTTGTGTTAATTCCTAAAAATATGGTTCACTATATTCGTCAGCCAAAGTTGTTAAAAGCTTATTTAAAAGGCATTCTTTCTCATTTTTCTAGTTCTATAACTGTTTAAGGTAATTATTAAAAAATCTAAAATATATGCTTACTGTTTTATCTATTTTAATTGGAGGTTATTTGGCTTTGGCTTCTTTTTATATGTTGCTTTTTGCCATAGGTGCCAAAATAAATGCTTCAAAGGCATTTATTAAATTGCCAACACCTTTAACAATAGAATCTTCTATGGCGGTATTTATCCCCGCCTACAAGGAGGATGCCGTTATCCTTGATGTAGCAAAAAAAGCCTTAACACAAACTTATACAAATTACACAGTAATTGTCATCGCAGATTCTTTTTTACCAGAAACGCTGGTATTACTAAAGGAATTACCCATCAAAGTAGTAGAAGTTCACTTTGAACAAAGCACAAAAGTAAAAGCACTTAATCACGCCATGAGTCAATTAAAAATAGACTACGATGTTGCGGTCATATTAGATGCTGATAATGTGATGGAAAAAGATTTTTTGGCTAAAATAAATGAAGCCTATCATCAAGGTTTTAATGTTATTCAAGGGCGTAGAATTGCTAAAAACACAGATACCTCTTATGCTTTGTTGGATGCATTGAGTGAGGCTATTAATAATAATATTTATAATCTAGGACAAATTAATTTGGGCTTTTCTGCTCGACTGGTAGGCTCTGGAATGGCTTTTAAGTATTCTTTGTTTCAAACTTTAATGGCAGATTCGGTTGCCATTGGCGGTTTTGACAAAGAGCTTGAATTAAAATTACTGGAACAAGGAAAACCCATTCATTATGTTCACAATGCCATTGTTTGGGATGAAAAAGTAAGTAAAGTGGCTGTTTTTGCCAAGCAGCGAAGAAGGTGGTTGGCAGCACAATATCACTATTTAAAAGAATATGGAGGAAGAGCAATTAAAGATTTATTGACCAAAGGAAACTTTGACTTTTTTAACAAGGTTTATCAAATGGCATTGCCTCCAAGACTCTTGTTACCTGTATTTTTAGGAATTGGCTCAATTGTAACTTATTTGGCAGGATCAAGCACCTTCAATATTTGGTTTTTTGGTTTCTTTGCAAACGTTTTGGCTAATTTTATTTCAATTCCTAGAGAAATGTTTACGCTGCAATTATTAAAAGCATTACTCAAATTGCCTGTAGCGATCTTTTTTATGCTGCTTTCTTTGTTCAAACTAAAAGGAGCCAATAAAAAATTCTATCATACGCCACATGGTTAAGATAAGGTATTTATTTCTTTATTATCAAAACTAACAATTCGTTAGAAAACCAAAAAATTTAATGACTTGTTACAAACTAATAAAAAAGCACAAATGAAGTATCCAAATTTTTTAATCATTGGCGCTGGAAAAAGTGGAACAACATCCGTCTATCAAGCTATTAAACAGCACCCTGATATATTCATGAGTGCCGTAAAAGAACCCAATTTTTTTGCACTAGAAGGGCAAGAAAAAATCACAGGTTATGACAAAGAAGACCCAGATGGTTTCAACTTTTATCCTTGGGCGGTAACAAATTTAAAAGATTATCATAAATTATTTGAAGACGTAGAAAGTCAAAAAGCAATTGGAGAATCTTCTACTATGTATCAATATATGCCCAAAGCACCCCAAAATATCAAAAAACATATTCCCGAAGCAAAACTTATTGCTATTTTCCGCAATCCTGCTGACCGATTATATTCTCGATATTTGCATTTGGTTAGAGAAAACAGACCACCAACTCCTAATTTTGAAGATTGTTTTGAACGTGGAAATCTTTGGTGGCAAAAAAATGACTTGATACAAGAAGGATTCTATTATTCACATATGAAACGTTATTTTGAATTGTTTGATGCCTCACAAATCAAAATAATGCTGTACGAAGACTTGCGTCAAAAACCAGTTGAGTTTATGCAAGAATTATTTGAATTTTTAGAAGTTGATCATAGTTTTGTTCCTGATATGTCTGTACAATATAATGTATCTGGCAAGATCAAAAACAAGTATGTAGATTTAATAATTGGACAACAAAGTTTAATTCGAAGAGGTTTGGAAAAAATTAGCCCAACGCTGATTCAAAATGTTAGAGAATCTCGTGCAATGCAAAAAATAGTAACAAATCTTAGAAAGAAAAACTTGGAGAGAGTACCACTTTCTAATGCCTTGAGAAAACGTCTCATTGAAGAAATATATAAAGAGGAAATTCTATCCTTTGGCAACTTAATTCAGCGGGATTTGAATGATTGGCTTTCATACGAAAAGGAATCTAATGACAATGCTTAAAAACACAACTTTTGTAATTTTTGGTTTGCAACCTTGGGATATCCAAATTGGAAGCAATTGCAAAAATATAGCCTTAGAACTATCAAAACACAATCGAGTGATTTATGTCAATAGACCACTTGATCGAATTAGTTGGTTAAGAAGGAAAAAAGATCCTATTAGCCAAAATAGAATGGCTGTTCTGAAAAAAAGAAAGGCCCCACTAGAACAGATAAATAAGAATCTTTCGGTATTAACTCCGACTGTTATCATGGAATCTGTACAGTGGTTAAATTCAGCTTTTTTATTTCAATATTTAACGAAAAAAAACAGCCAAAAATTGGCTAAAAATATAAAGCATTTTTTAGATCAACTAAACATAAAAGAGTTCATTTTGTTTAATGATAGTGCTATGTTTCAAGGGGTTGATTTGAAAGTCATCTTGGAACCAAAACTATTCATTTATTATATTAGAGATTATTTAATTGCTCAACCTTACTTTAAAAAGCATGGTCCAGAAGCAGAAAAAAAGTTAATTAAACAAGCAGATCGAGTGGTAACCAACTCCACTTATCTCGCAAACTATGCAAAAAAATACAATGAGAACAGTTTTTTTATTGGACAAGGTTGTGACTTAGATATGTTTCAACCACAACAAATTACCTCTCCCCCTTCGGTTTTTAATACAATACCAAAACCGATTATTGGATATGTTGGAAATTTAACGGCCCAACGATTAGATATTGACTTGTTAGTTTACTTAGCTAAAAATAACCCTAATTGGTCGCTTGTTTTAGTTGGAGGAGAAGATGAAGCATTTAAAAAAAGTCAGTTACACGAACTGGGTAATGTTCATTTTTTAGGCTTTCAAAAACCAGAAACTTTACCAATATTCATATATGGGTTTGATATTTGTATTAACCCACAATTGATCAATCAAATGTCGATAGGAAATTATCCTAGAAAGATTGATGAATACTTAGCAATGGGAAAACCCGTTGTAGCAACAAAAACAGAGGGAATGCTCATGTTTGCAGATCATGTTTGTCTTGCACTCGATAAATATGAATTTGAAAAAGGCATTGAGCATTCACTAAATAATAATAATACCCAATTATCTGAAGAAAGAATTAAATTTGCGAATTCTCACTCGTGGGAAAATAGCATTAATAAAATGGCAGCACTACTATAATAGGTAATACTATTTTAAACCATTTTTATAACTACTCTATGTTAGAATACTTATTTTGGGGATCACTACTCCTCATCATATATACTTATGTCGGATATCCTATCCTGTTATTTTGTTTGACCAAAATCAAACTAAAATTTGCTCGCCCAAGCGAACAAACAAGCAAAGAATTGCCTTCTTTAGCCTTGATTATCCCTGCCTATAACGAACGAGAATATTTGGATGAAAAGATCGAGAATTGCTTGAATCTTATTTATCCCAAACATTTATTAGAAATCATATTTGTTACAGATGGCTCTAATGATGGTTCGGATTTATATTTAAAACAATATGATCAAATTACAACCTATCACTTGGATAAACGTGGAGGAAAAATAGCTGCGATGAATAGAGTTGTCCCTCATGTAAAAGCAGACATACTTGTTTTTTCGGATGCCAATGCTATTTTAAATAAAGAAGCATTAATGGTTATTGCCAACTGCTTCAATGATGCTAAAGTCGGTTGTGTTGCTGGAGAGAAACGAATTAAGATTGGAGACAAAAGCAAAGCAGCAACTGCTGGCGAAGGATTTTATTGGAAATATGAATCTGCCCTCAAAAATTGGTCGTCTCAATTTAACTCAGCTATTGGAGCAGCAGGGGAACTTTTTGCTATACGTACAACGCTTTTTGAAGCACCTACTACAGATAGTATTTTAGACGACTTTTTAATCTCCTTGGCGGTTGTCCCTCATGGTTTTAAGATTGCTTATACCAAAGATGCCTATGCTTTAGAATATGGTTCTATGAGTATTCAAGAGGAGATGAAGCGAAAAGTCAGAATTTGTACTGGCGGCATACAGGCTATCGTAAAAACGAGATTTTTGTTAAATCCGATCAAGTATCCCGTTTTTGCTTTCCAATATCTTTCGCATCGTTGTTTGAGATGGACAATCACCCCTTTGGCACTATTTTTATTAATTCCAATAAATATCTATCTCGCTTATTATGAGCCCAATAATTACCTTTTCTTAGGTTTATTACACGGACTATTTTATGTTTCGGGCACCTTAGGATATATTTTAAAAACAAAAAAGCTTCAAAATAAATTTTTATTCATTCCTTTTTATTTTCTAATGATGAATTTTTCAGCTTTAGTAGGAATGAAACGATACCTTTTAAATGAACAATCTGTCTTGTGGGAGAAATCTCAACGACTAAAGATAATTAAGACAAATTAACTTACAAGAAGATTAAAATAGGATAGCCAATGAAATGAAATTATTAACCTATGTTTTATTTAAACATACTTGTCCCCAGAAAAATCTTTGACTTATAACAAAAGATATTTAGAAAAAACATTCGTAATCTATACCCTCCCAATTTAATCTATTTTTAAATCAACAGTAAATATTAAATATAATGATCTCTTTATCCCCCTTCAAGTACATAACGTCTAGCATTATTATGCTATTGTTATCACAAACTGCATTTTCCCAAGGAGTCGGAATTAATAATAATAACTCCAACCCTGACCCAACAGCAATGTTGGATGTTAAATCCACTAATAAAGGTATGCTTGTTCCACGTATGTCTACTGTCCAACGGAATGCAATTGCAAGTCCAGCAGTTGGTCTATTGGTTTTTGACCTCACTACCAATGGTTTTTGGTATTTTGATGGTACTGTTTGGGTTCAAATAAGTAGCAGTGCTAGTAGTAATCAAACACTATCCTATGCAGGATCTACCTTAAGCATTTCTGGAGGAAATAGTGTTACTGTTCCTAATGGAGATATTACAGAAGTAATTGCAGGAACTGGCTTAACTGGTGGAGGATCAACCGGTAGTGTTACACTTAATACAGCTGCTGCAAACGGTCTAACAGCAGGAGCTAATGACCTTAAATTAGGTGGTACACTTACAGAATTCACACGAATTATACAAGGTAATCATGATATGACTTATAATCTCAATAGTACTGGAGATTTCAACATACAAGATAATGGAACAACGCATTTTCAAGTTAGAGATAATGGTCAGACCTATTTTGGTGGTACAACTAATTGGAAAGATATCTCTGTAACAGGGACTGATTTAGCCATTTTGTCTGATGATGGAGATGATGGTCGATTTAGAATTATGGAAAATGGCGTTACTTCTGTAGACTTAGATGCTAACTCACAGTTTTCATTTAATGAGCAAGGTTTAGATCGTAATTTTAGAGTTGAGTCGGCTAGTAATGTTAATATGGTATTTGTAGATGCTGGTTTAAATAGAGTGGGTATTGGCTTAAATAACCCTACTGAAACCTTTCATGTAGAAGGTGGAGGACGTTTTAATAATGGTGTATCCATTGGAGAAGCAACTACTTCTGGCGATCATTTGATGATTGCAGCAGGATCTATTCGACCAACCGTTCAAATTGGTAATACAGTTTCTAACAATGTTGAATCTGGTCGCTTAATATTTACAGAAAATGCCAGAACTCAAATTACAAATAGTGTTTACTGTGGTTTTGATATCCACCATGATGGTGCTGCTAATAAACTACATATCAATAGTGGTTGTACTGCTCCTTCTACACTTATGACATTTGAGCGAGGAGGAAACATTGGTATTGGAACTACCTCTCCTACTGCGAATCTATCGGTCAATGGAGCTGCCAACAAACTAGGTGGTGGAAGTTGGGCTGTCTTCTCTGATGCTCGTCTAAAAACAAATGTATCAGACTACCAAGAAGGTCTTGACTTTCTAATGAAGGTAAGAACTGTTAATTTTAGTTATAACGATAAAATGGCAGCGATTTGGGGAGAAAATGAAGTAGAAAAAAACAAAGTTTACCAAGGTGTCATTGCACAAGAATTGCAAAAAATAGCTCCTGACATGGTTCGCTCTGTTACCTTAAATGCAGCTTCTGATGAGGAGGTAGATCCATCTACAGCTCCTTCTGAATCCTTCTTAGAAGTAGATCCTAATAAATTCACTTATGCGCTTATCAATGCCGTAAAAGAGCAGCAAGTTATTATTAATGAATTAAAAGAAGGGCAAGAAACTGCTATCAAGGAATTAAAAACAGAGCAAAAAGTAGCGATTGATACTTTAAAAGCGGAGCAAGAAGCTACTAAAAAAGAGTTGGCTGAAATCAAAGCATTGTTAAAATCAATGAACAAATAAGCATACTTATTTATTCAAAAAAAAACAATGACTATGAACTTAAAAAATATACTTTTACAAGGCATTTTCCTTGCCTTCCCTGCATTACTATGGGCACAAGGAGGTCTTGTCAATGATGGTGCATCCATTAATATTGCAACAACAACAGATCTGAAAGTTGATAATGGAGGTGTCACGAATATTAACAATGGTAATATCAATAATGCAGGGAATTTATCCCTTGATTTAGACTGGATACAATCAGGAGCAACTACAGATTATTTAGGGCTTGGTTGGATAATATTCGAAGGCAATTCGAATCAAAATTTATCCAGTACTCCACCAATTACAGTTGCTAGATTAAGAGTTAACAATGGAAATCGCTTAGTCTTGAATGATAATGTTAGAGTTTCCAATCAAGTTGATCTGATTAACAATGGTAGTATTGAATTGGGTACGAACAACCTCGTATTAACATCTGGTGCTACAATTGTAAATTTTGATCCAAGCCATTTTATTATTACTAATAATACAGGTGTTTTACAACAAGAGATTGGAGCTGCTAATGTTGTTTTTCCCATTGGGAATTCAACTTACAATCCTGCAACACTTAATAATACAGGAGTCGTTGATAACTTTAGTGCTCGTGTAGAAGATCTAGTTTGGGATTTTGGTACTACAGGTACACCCGAAACTCAAGATATTGTTAATCGTTCTTGGCATATTACTGAGGCAACTATTGGTGGATCGTCATCTACCTTAACGGTTCAATGGGATGTTCCACAAGAACTATCTGGTTTTTCTCATGCTCAGTCTGGTATTGCTCATTGGAATGGTGTTCTATGGGAACATCCTGTAGCTTATACCGCAGCAACTCCTATTGGAGCTTCTTTTAGCCAAACACGCACAGGAATTACGTCGTTTTCTCCTTTTTCCGTAGAAGACGTTGATGAACTGCTACCGGTTGAGTTGTTGTTCTTTGAGGCGCATCGTATAGATAAAAATGACGTGCAATTAAATTGGGCTACAGAATCAGAAATCAACAATCAAGGTTTTGAGATAGAACGTATGTTGGATACAGAAACGGAGTTCCGTAAAATTGACTGGGTAGATGGTGCTGGTAACAGTACCAGTGTTGTCAACTATAGCCTCAATGACTTAAATCCACATCTGGGAGTTAGTTATTATCGACTCAAACAAATAGACTTTGATGGCACCTATGCTTATTCGCCTATTCGTGCTGTTGAAGGAAACAAATCTACTAACAATAGTACCATACAAATTTATCCTATTCCAACTAGAGATCATCTAACTATAGATTTTAGCAATTGGGAAGGTGACGATAGTGACGCTGTCTTAAAAATTATAGATGTACATGGACGTATTGTTCTCTTGAAAGAAATTACAATACAAGCCAATCATTTAGTTAGAATAGATGAGGTTAGTAATTTCCCATCAGGTACTTATTTTGTTACTATTGGTGACAATGAAGCTTATGAAATGGTTCGAAAAATAATCAAAGAATAAAATTATTCTTTTGAACTTCAAAAAAGCCTACCGAAAATCGGTAGGCTTTTTTTTTGTCATTCCTACCTCATTTAGGGGGAACTAAAAACTGTTAGTTAGCAACAAAAGTAAAGATAACGAGCTGCTCAAGCATTTCTGACAAAAGCAGGAAGAAACACCGTTCAGCAAAGCTAATAGGTACTTCTATTACGATAGAAATCATTCAATTCCATATTAGAAATCATTCTTTGCCTACTCTTTCTACTTTCCTTAAGTAAGTGCTAAGACAAAAATAATAGTATAATTTTTATTTTTGTCTTAGCACTTACTTAATTAGCTTCCTAAATACAAATAGGGCAAACTCTTATTGAGTTTGCCCTATTAATTCTATTCAATTTCCAACTCTATCATAAAAATTATTTCGAAAGAATTAGTTTCTTTGTTTGGATCAGTCGACTGTTTTCTCCTCTAAGAATAATCCAATAAGTATTTTCTGTCCACTCATTCGTTGGAATCTCTATAGTATCCGTTCCTTTTAAATGCTCTCTGTTCAATAAAACATTTCCTTTAGCACCCAATATAGATAGACCAACCACTTTTTCAGAGGTTTGATAATTAATCTGAATTGCTGCTGAAGTAGCATTGACAGTTAAAGTAGGATTCGTTACAGTAGGTTTTCTCATTATGCTATCTATCAAACAGCCATTTACAACAAATGCTGTTGCACAAACAGCAGTACAGCCATTGGTATCTATTACATTCACAATGTATTGTCCAGCATTCAAATCAGTAAAGTTACCTGTATTATTAGAATAAGTCGTAGCAGTAGTAAAGTTCGCTAGATCTATACTATATGGAGCCGTTCCTCCTGTTACATTCAATAAAACAGCGCCGTCATTACCTACACAGGTTTCATCTATTAGAGTATCTATATTTACTAAGATTGGTGTGGGGCTAGTTATGACAACTGTTCCTATAGAAATACAACCATTAGCATCTGTTGTTGTAACCGTATAAGTTCCTGCACATAAATTGCTTAAAGTAGCACTGTTATCACCATTACTCCATTGATAAGTGTAAGGAGCAGTTCCAGTCGCATTCATGACACTAGCTGTTCCATCACAACTTTCAGGACAACTTGTATTCGTTGAAGTCATAGATATACTACAACAAATCACTGAATTAATGACAATTACTGTATCTGTAGAACAACCGTTCGCATCTGTAATCGTAACACTAAAGGTATCTGCACAAAGCCCTATAAGACTATCGCTAGAAGCACCATTTGACCAAGTATAGGTATAAGGTGCGGTTCCTCCTGTAGTCATTACTTGAGCTGTTCCATCACAAGAAGTTGTATCTACACAATTTAAATCTCCGTTAAAATCTCCATGACCTGTTAAGTTGCTATTGGCAGAGGTGTAATCAAACCAACAAGAGAATCCATAATCTGCATCTTTATCATTCGCTGCCAAACCTACTTGCAATCCAAAATTATAGTTAGAAGGTTTATGCGTTAAATCTAAAACTGTTCCGCTATAGGTTCCTAATCCTGTTAAAGTATTAGATTTAGTAGCGTCCATAATATAATAGGTCCAGTTGAGGTAATTTTGCCCTGCTACACCGGATTGATCTTTGTAACTGCGTCCTAATGCAGACCAACTCGTCCAATCCATTCCATTCGTAAAGTAAACATCTACCGCCCAACGTTTATTCACATCCGAACGATTAACAATTGTTCCTGTAATTCGAGCAGTTCCGTTAGGGTATTCGTATAATCTTCCTGAATTGTTTTCAAAAAGAAATTTACGATCTGGAGTATTGGGTAAGTTTGGCAACCAAACAGCATGTCCATTATTACTCCAAGCCGTTACAACACAAGGCGTACTATCCGAACTTGGGTTACAACTCACATCCGTAGTTGTTATATTAATAGTGATTGGTGCGGGAGTAATTAAAGTAGCAGAAGTTATTCCTGTCAATCCATTGGCATCTGTTACTGTTACAGTATAAACACCTCCTAATATATTCGTTAAATCTTCTGTAGTTCCTCCATTTGACCAACTATAAGTATAAGGCGCAGTTCCCCCTGAAACTGTAAGATCGATTGCTCCTGTACTCCTTCCTGCACAATTTGGATTTAAATTTACCAAGATAAGTTCCAAAGGACAACCTAAGAAACTTCCTGTAGTATTCCCATCCACATAATTTTGATTTACTAACGAAACTGCATTATTCAAAGCAGAAAAAGAATAATTTGATGCACAACCACCAATTGTTTGGTTTGCTTCATCTAATAATTGCTGAACAGTCCAACCTGTAAATGTACCTGAAAGAATAATTAAATCTTTCAAACTAGATGAAGATGTTCCAAAGTTTGAATCATAATTATCAAATCCAACCGAAAGGCTTAATGCGGTTACTTGTCCAGCAAATACATTATTATAACTTGTAGGATTTGTTATATTTCCAGTAGGAAGAGCAGAAGGAGAACTACCTGTTGGTAGAAAATCAGTAATTGCCTGTGCTGTTGTAAAGGTTAATGTATTGGTACAACCAACTATTAGCCCACTTGGAAAAGCATTTGCAAAATTTGAATGTAAATAGACTCCAGGGTTATTTCCATTTGGATTTGCTCCCCAACCCCCTTGTGTTTGTGTCCGGAATCCAAAACAACCAGAAGGTTCAGTAATTACTCCTGTAGCAATTGCTGTACAACCATTTGCATCTGTAATTGTGACCGAATAGATACCTACCGAAAGTCCAGAAATTGTTTGAGTTGTTTGTCCATTCGACCAGAAATAAGTGTAAGGGCTAGTACCTCCTGAAGGGTTTGCTGTTATACTTCCGTTACTTCCACCTTGTGAGTTAACATTTGTTATCGAAACTAAAACCATTGTAGAAGTTGGTTCTGTAATTACTGTTGTAGTACTCGCTGTACATGCGTTAGCATCTGTCACAGTTACACTATAAGTACCTGCACACAAGTTCGTTATTGTTGGAGTCGTTGATAGATTTCCCCACAAATAAGTATATGGAGCTGTACCATTAGATACGACAGCTGTAGCTGTTCCATCACAATTTCCGTTACAATTTATTGCCGTAGTAGTGATATTTAGATTAAGCTGGCAACATTGATTCAATATATTAATTGTTGCGATACTGGTATCTACACTACAAGGGCTTGTAATAATATGTGTAATAGTGTATAAACCTGGAGCAATACCATTATAGGTATGAGTAGGATTTATAGCTGTACTTGTATTACCATCACCAAAGTCCCAAAAATGAGTCCCACAAGTAGCTATACCTGTCAAAGTAAAGCTATCTCCCAAACAAGGCTCTAGAATAGAAGAGGTAAAGGATGGATCTATATTTGTTTGAACTGCGATTGCTGCAGTATCAGCGCCTGTTGTTGCACCAATTTCGCAAGCTTGTCCTATTGCTGCACAAAAGGCAGTATCTCTAATAATTGACCTAGCTAAAATGCTGTAAGGGCCACAAGTTATCGTTTGGTCTAATTCTAAATCAAAATTAAAGCTTGCTGTTCCTCCAGGTGCCAAAATACTAGGGTAATCAAAAATTAATACTGTTGTTCCTCCTACTTGTGGTTGAATAATTGGATTAGGTAGATAAGAACCTAATACATAACCCATTCCTACTGGAAGCGTCACCTCTAATTTATTTAATGGATTTAAGTTCGCAATAGACTGATTTTGTACATTAACAACAGCCGCTACCTGATTGACACAGTTAGAAGAATTGTCAATTAAACTCAAATTTACAGCTGTAGTATCTAATCTTGAAAATCCATTAATTAATATTTTTTTGCGTGCTGTTAAATCTACCAATTCGTTACAGTTGGTATTTCCTTGAGAATTGATACCAATTAAATTATAAGGATCAAAAGCACAACTTGCCACCAAACTATAGTTCAATTTAAGTTTATTACGTAAAGTATCTCGTGTACCAACAAAACCATTCGCTAAGCCAGGAATTATTGCTGTTAAATCCCATCCTGGAGTATTCACTCCAGCTTGGTTGATTGCTAAAGGCAACGGTTGAGGTGTTGTTCCCAATGGATATTCGTAAGTAGCTCCTGGTTGTATAGATAATCCTGTTGGTAATTCTACAAAATGAACAATATCATCCATATTTCCTTCCAAAGAACTAATCAACAATACCTTGAAATCAAAAGGTGTACAAATGTCAACTAAATTACTAGGAGGAAAAGTAACCTGTGTTTGTAAGTTGGCTCTTCGAGAAATATACTGTAATGGTATAGTATCTGTATGGCAAGCCATTGGATCGTATATTAAACTTGGACTACAAGACCAACCACTAAATACTTCTAATGTATTTAATTGTCCTGGCGTACAATCGCTATTTAATGTAGAAATGGATAAATCAATACAAGAGCTTTGCATGAGCATCCCAACATTCACATAAATATAATTACCGACTTGAGCAAACGGTAATGAAATTGATCCATTGCTCAAATCAATGACATCTACAACCGTCAAATTACCCGAAGTATCATTAATATAAATCCAGTTATAATCAGATTGAGTATTTCCATTATTACAAACTCTTATATTCCATTCCAAATCACGCTCAAATCCTTCTATAACAGTCAATGAGGCGTCCATTTCTATTTCTGGCTTGTTGACGATTACCTCCCAATCTGTATTTACATTATTATACTCATAACAGTCCGATGATGGAGCAGAAGCATACGAGGTATAACCATATTGAGATGGGATAATGTTATCACCCTTAATAACATCGCAAGCTCTAGATACGCTGAATTCAATCACACGCATCGCATCATCTACTCTGTCTAACAGAGGCCAACCATTCACAAATAAATCACTTCCAATCAAGGTCAACTTCCTAGTTACAGGATCATAAGTAGGGCTAATTGTAGAAGCTGGTCCGTTATTAAATTTGAGAGAATTCGGCACATAAAGCATTCCTTGAGGTAGTGTATAACATAGGGTGTCATCCCAAACATTAACAGGTCTAAATTCATTTGGAAAATCATCCAAAATTCCCAATCCTCCAATTACTTGACTACCAAATTTAAACTTATGATCTGCACAAGGAAGAAAATCACCCAAATTGGTACTTCCAATTTGATTTTCAATGAATGTTTTGGTTTTTAATACCGTAAACACTGCCCCAAAAGAACTACAAGTTAACGTATCTCCATTGGTATCTACATGAGCATGTTGTGCTCTAAATCTTGGAAATTGATAAGCTCCCAAAGGAAAGTCATTGGTCTTATTAACAGCTATATGTAGTTTAATATTAAGACTATCTCCTTCTTCTAAAAGTCCTACTGTACTTGCAATCGCATTTGTTGCATCAAATGTCATTTGATGAGTACTAGATGGTGCACCATTTGTAGTGAGTGTTGGTGTTGTTGTTGGAACCCTATGAGTTGTGCCTGTACTAGCATCATAGATAATCCACTCTCCTCGTCCATAATTAAACGACTCATCAAAACCTGGTGCTCTGTACCACATATTAACATGTGCATTATCTATTGATAAGCCTGTCCCTAGTGCAACATATCCTGTCGAATAGGCACACACTGTATCACATTCGTAAGCTCGTTCCAAAGCCAAACCTGGTGTAGAAGGAGAAACTAGTGCTGTTTGCGTCGCATCTGTCCAACCTAAAGTTGTTCTAGTGACGTCAAAAGATCTTGTACCAAAACATGGAGGTCCAGGACAGTGCCTTGAAATAAATTGACTTTGGCAACCTAGATTTATTTCATCCCCACAATCGCAAGACAAAACACTTTGCCATTCTAATATTCCACCAACCGTTACAGGAACAGTACAATCATAGGTTAAATCAAGGCTAAAATGATTCGTTGCTTCTCTCCCAACCAATTGTCCTCCAAAAATAGTTATTAAACTACCATTAACTGTAAACGTTGTTGGGTTTCCATTTACCATTACAGATCCAGGAACAACTTGAAACCCTGGGTCTAAGGTCAAATATGTTTTTACTTGACTACTATCACATTTTAAAACAGAAATAAATGGACTTGGAAATTGGCTTTTGAAGCGACCCGATTCACTAAATATGAAGCTATTTTCAAAGGTAATGGTAATCGTATCATTTGCAAAAATATCAGAAGGTCCTGTTACCAATGCAGCTCCATTGGGATTCCCTTGGATAGTAGCATTACGAAAGTTTTGCCCCCAAATAGCAGTACCACAATTATTATAACCAAGAATACTTTCTCTAAAAAATTGAAACTGAAAATCAATCGGGCAATTTTCAAAAGAAAGTGGTGATTCTAATAAGTATTGGTAAGTGACTAGCAATGTTTCGCCTGAAGCCATATCGTCATAATAACCATCATTATCTAAATCTTCTAATCCTCCTACTCCATCTGGGTCTGTAGTAAAAAAATTGTCCAACAAAATTGCTGTCCGTTCTCTAAGATTACCATTATTATTAAAAACAGTGATATTGGTAGGAAGGTTTGCAGCAAGCAAATCAACACCATTTAGGTTGACACCTACATAATTGACCATTTCTTGATTGGCTTCATATCGTAGCATTACATTATAATAATTCGCGCCACCAACTGAAGATTCTATTCCTACATTATTATATTCTACCGCTACTATTCCTGTGTCTGCACAACCAAAAAAGGTAGGCTCATTGGTGACAATATCTGATTGTATGACAGGTTGACCACCAATTAAAATAGTGTTTGCGTATGCATTATCTTGTTGACAAGTATCCAATGGGTTACAGCCCCAAAATGCAGTGTATTTTGTTTCTCCACCAACACAAGTCAGCATCGTTACAGTATCAACTAAAGTTAAAACCTCATCTAGTTCAAAATATCCATCACCGTTTCCAAACATTGCAAATTCTGCTGGTCCTAGAGTAACGGTAGCTAATTGTCCTAAAAGATTAAAGTTGCCAATATTGGTTCCCGAAACGGCTACACCTGTCTCAAAATCAATTAATAAAGTTAAAGATTCCACTTTCCCTAGACCTCCATTCTGAATCGAAATGCTACGAGTATAAGTAGCCCCTGGGATCGTTTGCATTACTTGGTTTGTAATCGTAGAAATGAAAATATCTGCATATAGAATGTTATAAGAATTTGATCCATTAATTTCTATAGAATGTTCTGGCACTCCACCATTCAAATAATCTACTCTAGTTTGATTGGTAGCCAAACCTCCACTTGAAGAACTACCACCAAGGTTTATGATTTGATTTATAATAGAACATTCTGCTTTTGCAAAAAAGGTCAAGGTAATGGTTTGATTTGGATCAATTTCACTTAATGTAAAAAGTGGTTCATGAAGAGTACTAATATTTTGTTCTGCCATACCTACAACAGATCCTGCTATATAAAGCATCCCGGGAATCATCTTGGGATTAAAAACCAAATTCGTTAACTGTTGGCTATGTGTATTTGTTATTTCAACGCTAAAAAAAGCAGAATCACCACAGACAATAATACTGTCTGGTGGGCTTGTTTCTATATCCAAAAAATTAGTTTGGGCATTCGAAATAATAGAATATAAGCTTAGAGATAAGGTGAGTAAGATGAGGTTCCATCTGTTCATAATTACTTAACTTTAAAAGTTACAGGAATAAAATAATCACATATTAAATACATGACTATCAAAGAATTACTAGGGGATGATGAAATATATTTATTAATAAGGGCAAAGATACTGAATTGTCTATTAAAATTATAGCTTGATAATTTTTGTTTACAAAAGAAGTTTCTTTTTTTATTAATAAAGAGTAAATTCTTGCCATTTTTGAATAATTCGTCCAAATTAGAACAAAAAAAGGGCTGAACTATACAAGAAAGTTCAACCTTTTTTAAATTTAGCCAATAAATTGACCTTATATTTTATTCTTATTCTACAATTTCTACTCGTTTCACCAATTCTTTTCCCTCTTTTTCATTTCTCAATTTGAAGATATAACTACCCGCTTGTAAATCAGATACATTTAGAGCTTTGTAATTACTACCTTCTTGAATTTCAAAGTTATTGTTAGCAACCATTCCAAAACCTTCTTCATCATACATCATCAAGGTCAAATCTTGTTTGTCCTCTGATTTGATGCCAAAAATAAAGGTTCCGTTGTCAACTGGTTCGGCAGACATTGAAAATTCCACTTCCAATTGGTTTTGTGAATTTTCAGCAGCTATTAATGCATTAAAAATACTAGTCACCAATTCTGTCGCTTCAACATTCGCAGAAGCTTCACTTCTACTTTCGCTGACATTTTTAGTTAAGATATCCAAATCCTGAGGCTGAATGCCCTCTGGTAGCATATCCATCGTAAATTTGAATCTAGGAATACTTGCTACAGTACTTACTTCTGTTGATACACTACTTACTAAACGTTCTCTAAAAGATTTGTTGATATCCAAATCTACAGCTCTAGTTGTTGCATCAGACATTTTTGCTTTCTTATCACAGTCACACTCTTGATTACAAGAAAAAAGTGTTGCAAAAGTTAGACAGAAAATAGACAGTTTTAGAAATTGTGTTGATTTTTTCATCTTTGTTCGTTTTATGAATTTAAAACTAGATTTAAAGCAAATAGACTAATTAGGGTATATTTGACTATATACTTATTTGGTTCGATTCTTAATTATTTGAGGCAATCTAGGATTCTACAACTATAGAAACAAGATCATTACGTTATTCTATGCATATATATATAGTACTGTTACCTTAACTTTTAAATATCTCTAAAAATAAACTATAACATATACAAAGTACTAAAGGTTTTAAAAGCCTACCTCTATGAATAAAAAAAATCTCCCTTCTAATATAGAAAAGGGAGACTTTATGTTTTATATGTGCTTCTTTGCACTATTTTTCTTCAGCTACTTTTACAACTCTATTCAATTCTTTACCAGAAGCATCTTTCAAACGGAAGTTATAAGAACCTGGATTTAAAGATTTCACATTCAATGCTTTGTAGTTGTTTCCTTCTGTTACATCAAATTTGTTATTTGCAACCATTGCAAAACCTTCTTCATCATGCATTTCTAAAGTTAGGTTTTTAGCATCTTCTGTTTCAATACCAAAGATAAACATACCGTTTTCTACTGGCTCATCAGACATAGTAAAGTTTACATCCAATAACTGTGCTTCTTTGTCAGCTCCCATTAATGCAGAATTCACATCCATGACCGCTTGAGCATCTGCATCTTCTGCATTCATAGCTTGAGCAGCAATCATATCGCCAGCTTCAATAGTAACCATCTTACCTTGAAAATTCACTTGCATAGATTCAGCTTGACCAGCTCTAGTTGTTTCAGTATCAATATTTAATTTAGCAGTATTTGCTTGATCACTGCTACAAGATGCAGTAAATAAAATTACAAATAATCCTAATATAAATAAACTTGTATACTTTTTCATAATTCTCTTTTTTAGTAGGTTCTGTTAATATTTTTTAATGTTAGAAAAGGGGAATATGTTACCGTATATGTGTTTTTTATTGTAACTGATTACTTCTCTTTATACTTTATTCAGTACTAAAATAATTTAGTCCTACTAGAAAAACAAACTTTATCTACTTTTTTTTAAAAAAACATTTTTTTTGCCAAAAATGTGATAAGCAGAATTATTTACAGTCAATAAAAAATGAGGACAAATTTAATATGGTTTAGTATATTCTTTACAATACTTTTATAACAACAATAGCTTAATTTTGTTTATTAACAATCTCAATTTCTCTAGTTATTTCTCTCCCTTTTTCATCCTTTAGGCGAAAAACATATCCACCATTTTCCATTCCTTTGACATTTAATGCCTTATAATTATTTCCTTCCTCTATATGAAATTGATTATTGGCCGTCAGTTGATAACCTTCTTCATCATACATTTCTAGGATCAATTGCTTAGCGTCAGTAGATTCGATACCAAAAATAAACACCCCATTTTCTACTGGTTCATCTGACATTGAAAATTTAACATCTAGTAATTCTGCTTCATTTTCTGCCGCCATCAAATTTTTGTGAATATTATTCAAAACATCCTCTTCAGAAATCGTTTTCATTCCTACAGGTTCCATAATATCTAGGTCTGTAGCATCATATTTAAATTTATTTTTTACAACATTTTGCTCTGTCACAGATTTATTGACATTAATAGCAGTCGAAGCCATATAACTTGTTCTTTCAGAATTAGACTGACAAGCTGTTATGAATAGAGCGAAGAAGACGGTAGTAGAAATTGTAAATATTGTTTTCATTTTTATTTTTTTAGAAAAAAAAATCGGGTACACCTGTATAGATGTCCCGATTAATATATTTTGATTGGTAATTATCCTCTAAATTATTCTGCGTTAGCAATATTTACAGTTCTAACCAACTCTCTTCCTTGATCGTCTTTCAAACGGAATAAGTAATCTCCTTCTTCCATTGAATTAACATTCAATGCTTTGTAGTTATTACCTTCAGTTACGTCAAATTTATTGTTTGCTACTTTATCATAACCTTCTTCATCGTACATTTCCAATGTTAGGTTTTTGCCATCAGGAGACTCGATAGAAAAAATAAACATCCCATTTTCTACTGGTTCATCAGACATAGAGAATTTTACTTCTAACAATTGTGCTTCTTTTTCTGCTGCCATCAATGTAGAATTAATATTCATGATATCTGCGGCATCCGCATCATCTTGATTCATTTGTTGCATTGCAACTGTTTCCATCGCATCTAAATTTACATCAATATCAGCCAAAGAAAAACGATCAACAGCTTGATGTGTTACTTTTGCACCACGGTGAGAATTTAAATCAATTTTATCTGGGCTTGCTACAGTAGTACTTTGAGTTTGATTTGCATTATCGCAAGAAACAGCGAATAAAACTACCGCTACTAACGTAAGTAATTTTGACATATTTTTCATAATAAATTGTTTTATAAATGTGAGGAGTTTCAGTTATTTTGATGTTTAATGATCAAAGATATTGAAATGTTACCTCAGGGACGGAAAAATTATTTTTTTATTGCTTTTTTTATTCTCATAAAAAACTAATGTCTAATATATGCCTTTTCAAAGGATTATGCAAGTTGAAGTACAAAATTATTTATTAATGCATTCATTAATAATCGTTTAATGCCCTTTTTAATAAAACTCTATTCCTCTTCAATCATTTTTTAGATTATAAACCTAGTAGATATGAATAGCATTAGACTTAGTTTCTACCATTTTTTCTGTATTTTGGTCTTTATTCCATCATAAAGAACCTCTTGTTCTTAAAAAAAGAAATTGTTCATGAACGATCATCCACCGAAACAAAACGAAATTAATATTGAATTATCAGAAGAAATTGCAGAAGGTGTTTATGCAAATTTGAGTATTATTTCGCATTCTAATTCTGAGTTTGTATTAGATTTTATTCGTTTGGTTCCTAATGTGCCAAAAGCGAAAGTAAAATCTAGAGTGATTATGACTCCTCAACAAACCAAGCGCTTGATGTTTGCTTTGCAAGAAAATGTAAAACGTTATGAGGCTGCAAATGGTACCATTAAAGATGTTGACATGAATGCCAATCCATTTCCAATGAATTTTAATACCCCAAAAGGACAAGCTTAAATATAATTTTGAAAATTCTTCAATTTGAGGATTTGAAAATTTTCGTTCTTTGACAACTCTTCTCACGCAGTAAATCGTGTGGTAATACTTAAAAGTATGCTTCAAGTTTAACTATTTTAGATATTAAATTTTAGACTAAATAATTGATTAACAATAATTTAGTCTAAAAGTGTAGCGATCTAAAATCTAAAAATCAGTTAAGAGCTACCTGTAATTGAAAACTCCACACGATTTACTGCGTGAGCCTTCGGGTCGCAAAAGAACCATAATTTTTAATTCTATAACATTTGAGCCTTCATGTAAAACAAAGCTCTAGATACTTGAATTAGGGAATTTTGAAAATGACTATAATCGTTTCATTTTCAAATTACTTAATTTTCAAATCTTCAAATTATATAAATTATACTTTAGGCCGTTTGGTTGTTCTTCTAGGTGGTGGCAACTTATCGTCGTCATCACGTCCATCATTAGGGTTTTGATTCACCAAAGGATTTTGGTTTTCTTTTTTGCTTTTAAACCGTTCCTCTTCTTCTCTTCGAGCATCCAATACCAATTGGAAGTTATTAACAATTGCCCCCACAACTAAGTTGACCAATAAATAAGCCGCAATAACCATCCAAGAAACATGGTAAGTGGTTACTACCCAATTTGATGCTTTGGGTACTGTATTCATGCCATCTGCTTTTGCGGTATGTTCATTTTTTAATAAGTTATACCTCAAATCCGTCCAGTCCTCTCCTGTCAAAATTCTAAATAAAGTAAAAAAGGCTTCTCCTAAGCTACCATAAGGATCTGGATTACTAATTGTTAGTTCCAAATGTTCTGATTTACTGTATTCTTTATTCTTAAAGAGTGTAACTCCCATAATTGCGTAGATGTACATAATTAATAAAAATAGTACAGCAATGTAAGAGAGCGATTTTATAGAGCGTAGTAGGACGCCAATTAAGACTCGGAGTTCTTCAATGGCACGAATAGAACGAGTCAGCTGAACAATTCGAAGTACTCTCAAAGTTGCAAAAACAGAGTTTTGCTGGTCGTCCATATTTGTAAACAAGATTCCTGCTACTTCGGGAATGATTCCAATTACTAAAATAAATACATCAAACCAGTTCCAACGATCTGCAAAATACTCCCTAGTACTTCTTCGACCATGCCAACGCAACAATACTTCTATAAGGAATATAAATAAAATACAAAGTTGAACGACTTGAATGTAACTAGGTACGTGACTATAGGTTTGTACACCTATCAACAAGCCATTTAGGACAATTAGCCCTAAAATGGTCATATTAAACCAAGTGCTGTTGATGACATTCCTTGCTTTGAGTCTAGTTGGAGAATCTAAGGTACTCATAGTCTGTGGGTATTTTCAAGCGTCTAATTACTCAAAAGGTCGTTTATTTGTGAAAGATTCAAAAAATTAAGATACTACTATCCGCTCTAATTTCAAGGAAAAATAAGTTTTTTTTGTGTTAATCTATTCGTGTTCTACTTTTTCTGAGTATAATTTTCAAAAATCAAGACAAATAAGCTTGAATTTGAGCTTGGGTTATTTCCAGAGGGCTATGATTTTTATCCAAAGCTTTTTTGTACCACTTAATTGTATTCTGAATCGCTTGCTTGGCATTCCATTTTGGATACCACTTCAATTCATTAACTGCTTTTGAACAATCCAAGCGCAGTAACTTTGCTTCATGTAGCTGCCCTTCTTGTTGTTCTACCTCATAAGAACCTTTCCCCCATTCCTCTATGGCTTGTTGCACCAAAAATTCTACGGTAATAGACTCGTCAAACAAAGGTCCAAAATTAAAGGCTTCTGAAAAACGAATAGGATTTTCATCCATTCGAATTGCCAACAACAAATAACCATACAAAGCCTCTAGGACGTGTTGCCAAGGGCGTACAGCTTTAGGATTTCGTAAAGTAACTTCTTGATCTTCGCTAACCGCACGAACAATATCTGGAATAATTCGGTTTTCTGCCCAATCGCCACCACCAATTACATTTCCCGCACGAACGGTAGCTAAACTAGTTTGATGCGTTTCATAATCCTTGGGATTAAAGAAGCTAGAACGATAAGAAGCACTCACTATTTCAGCACAAGCCTTGCTCGCACTATAAGGGTCATAACCTCCCAAATGATCGTTTTCTCGATAAGGGTAGTACCATTCTTTATTTTCGTAAACCTTGTCTGTTGTAATATTAATAATAGTACACTTTCCTTCAACCAATTTAGCAGCTTCTAGCAAATTAGCCGTTCCAATAGTGTTAACTTCAAAAGTATACACAGGACGATTATAAGCATCCAAGACTAAAGGCTGTGCTGCCATGTGGTAAATGATATCGGGTTGAAATTGCTCTACAGCATCCAATAATTCTTGTTGACTTCGAATGTCTGCAACAACCGATTCACATAAACTATCTCCGTTTATATCTTGGTAAAGAGAAGGTTTTTCAGCCTCTAGCGCATAGCCTTTGACCAAAGCGCCTAAACTATTTAGCCAAACGGTCATCCAAGCTCCTTTAAATCCAGTATGTCCTGTTAGGAAAACTTTTTTTCCTTTAAAAAACTCCTTAAGTTCTGTTCCTGTTACCATTTTCTTAGGCTATTCATAATGAAGTTGAGGTACTTTGACAAATTGTCAATACATTAAAATTCTACACCATTTATCAAAGACCAAAGTTAATTTACCAAATTTTCCAAGCGGGTTTTCCACTATCCCACATACGTTCCAAATCGCGTTTGTCTCTCAAAATGTCCATACACTTCCAGAAACCATGATGTTTGTAAGAAACCAATTGATTATCAGCTACCAAATCACGCATAGGAGCATCTTCCCACATAATTGGTGTCATGTCTTTATCTCTCAAATAATCAAATACTTTACGGTTCAAAACAAAGAAACCACCATTAATCCAAGTGCCACCTCCTTTAGGTTTTTCGACAAATTCAGTTACCGTGCCTTCTTCATCCGTATTTAAGACGCCAAATTTCCCAGCAGGCTGAACAGTGGTTACTGTTGCTAATTTGTTATGTGCATGGTGATAATCAACCAGAGCTTTGATATCTACATCAGAAACACCATCTCCATAGGTTAACATAAAGTTTTCATCCTCTCCAATGTATTTTTCTACCCGTTGCAAACGTCCTGCGGTCATGGTATGCAAACCGGTGTCTACCAAGGTTACTTTAAAGTTCTCGGAGTTGGTTCGATGTACTTCCACTTGGTTGTTTGCCAAATCTACTGTGATATCTGAATTATGATAAAAATAATTAATAAAGTACTCCTTTATCATATATCCTTTGTACCCCAAACAAATTATAAATTCGTTGTGTCCATGTGCTTGATACATTTTCATGATATGCCACAAAATAGGTTTGCCAGCAATTTCAATCATCGGTTTAGGACGCATATGTGATTCTTCTGAAATTCGAGAGCCTAACCCTCCAGCAAAGATGACTGTTTTCATTGGATATTCTTATGTTGGTACTCATCAAAAAAATAAGTCAATCAAAATTAAATGATTCTGTTATTTTATGAGTTGTACTTAGTTATATAATGTATTTGCAGTGATAATAATATCATACAATTTATATCGGATTTTTTGAGGAAAATAGTTCAAAAAAAAGGATGTTGTAGGTAATTTTCGAAAAAAGGAAGTTTTAAAGATATTAAAAAAAGGTTGCTTCCATGGACTTGGTTTGAAAATAAATTTACTGGAGTAGTACTCCAAAATTTCTGGGAACAAGCGCACCAATCGTTTAGAAGAGCCATTGGCTTCCATTCTTCGTTTTAAATATTGTTGAAAATCTTTATAATCATCGTGATAAACCCATGTTCGATAATCAAAATAAATAGCATAGTTATAATGGTGCATTGCTCTAAAAGCAAATTCAAAATCTTCAGAATCCGTCAACTGCTCATCCAATCCTCCGACTTCCCAAAACAGAGCTTTCGACATTGATTTATTCGCGCCCACCAATCCTGCACGTTCTTTTTTTACAGGTTGATCATTTTTTACATACCAACTCATTTCCAAGTTAGAACGATACCACTGGAAATCCCCCTTTGTTTTGACCTCTTCTAAATCATATAATGCAGGTCCATCTAGTAAGGCATTTGGGTGTTTTTCATGAAAATCAACATGTAGTTGAATACAATTAGGATTTGGACGAACATCATCATCAAAAAAGACTAGTAAATCTCCTTTTGCATTGCGTACTCCCTCATTTCTAGCAATTGATCGACCTCCATTTTTATTATCTAGTATATTAATATCAAAACTATACTTTGCTTGATTTTCTCTTATAATTTGTACCGTATTGTCTGTTGAACCATCATTGGATATGACCACCTCAAAATCTTTAAACGTTTGTAATTCCAACGCATCTAAAATAGATAAAATTAAATGTGACCTATTGTAGGTTGGTATTATTACTGAAACAAACATACTGTATTAATTAAATGATTAATTTTTACTTTAAAATAAAAAACTACTACAACGGCACTTATCTAAGGAACGCTCAATAAATAAAATGAACGTCTTGCGTCATCTTTTTGGTCTGAAAATTTCAAAAAAATCGGACGTGTAACCCGTTACACTACTCATTTTTTAAAACTTTCATTCTCAAAAATATTTAACAATACTTGTTCACCTTATTTATTTCTCATTCCTAATAGTAGTATTCTTAACAATAAAAAAAATAAGATACCGTGGTGAAGTTCGTTTTGAAGTGGATTTTTTTGATTCCCTTACTTATTGTATTTAATAGTTGTAATAATAATAATCCTTCTGAGGAAAATTTACGCCTTAAAAAAGAAGGACAGACAGCTCGATTAATTAATCAACCTGATCCAGAAAAAGTCCGAATGCGGGACTTAATTCAACAATATGATACATTTATTGCCAATAAATTTGAAGAACTTGATTTGCCTGGATTGGCTTATGCCATTGTCAAAGATGGGGAGGTGGTTAGTATGCGAACACATGGTGTGCAAAAGAAAGGAAAAGAGGCTTTAATAGATGAGCATACTGTTTTTCGCTTGGCATCTATTTCTAAAGGTTTTGCAGCGGTTTTAGCTGGGTTATTAGTCGATCAAGGTTATATTGGTTGGAATGATAAAGTAACGACTCATTTGCCAAAGTTTAAATTGCGTAGCACGACTCAAACGGAGGCGATAACCATTCGACATACACTAAGCCATACGACAGGTTTAAAAGAGTATGCTGGTACGAGTTTAATTAATAAGAATTTGTCTTGTTCTAGCGTTTTAAGAGGTTTGAGAAATGCTACTATTGAAGAAAAACCTGCCAAAGTCTTTGCTTACCAAAATGCCATCTTTAGTGCCATTAGTGAAATTGGAAGATCAACAACAGATTTAAGTTATGGGAGTTTACTAGATTCTATGATTTTCAAGCCTTTGGAAATGAGAGATGCTTCTTCTAGTTATAAATCAATCATGGCAAATGAAAATAGAGCAATTCCACATATTTTTAGCAGAAGAAGAGGATGGAGTAGTGTTGATATTCGTAAAAAATGGTACAATGTAGGTCCAGCAGCGGGAGTAAATGCTAGTATTTCTGATATGGCAATTTGGCTTCAAGCAATGCTTGGGCATCGACCTAATATTATTCCAGAATCGGTATTGAGCGAAATTTTTAAGCCACATATTCCCATCAATGAAGATTCAAAATATTACGAAACATGGTCTCCTGGGTTGACAGATGCTTATTATGGAATGGGATGGCGCATATTTAATTATAAGAAACATAAAATTGTGTATCACGGTGGTTTTGTTCGAGGCTATCGACCCGAAATGGGCTTTTGTCCAACGGAAGATGTTGGAATTGTATTTTTGACAAATGCTTCTAAAAATGATCTGTCCAGCACTTGTGTACATGCCTTTTTTGAGATGTATTTTGCCCCCAGAGTGTCCAGTTAATTCGCATAAAAAAGTAAATTTATTATTATAAAAATGGTGGACTTAAACCCTTGTGAAAACCATTTTTTATGAAGACAAATTATCTACTATTCTTAAGTTCTGTTATTGCTTACGCATTGATCGGATATATAGTGCCAAGAACATCCTTTGAGCCTTTTGCATTCTTGTATTTGCTGCTTTTTGGAGGCTATGCCTATTGGTGTTATCATGCAAAGATATTTTTTAAGGATTCTAACTGGAAGTCATTTTTGGTGGCTGCCATTCTTTTAAGAGCTGTTTTTTTGATAGCGATACCTGAACTTTCAGACGATTTTTGGCGCTATCTCTGGGATGGTCGCCTGTTGAGTATTGGGGTGAATCCTTATGAGTACACCCCCTCAGAATTGCTAAACACAGCTATTTATCAAGAAGGGCACTTAAATCAGTTGTATGAGCAGCTCAATTCACCTAAATTCTACTCCGTTTATCCGCCTGTAACGCAATTCTTTTTTGCTTTTTCTACCTTTTTATTTGTAGATAATGTATGGGCTAGTGTAGTGGTTTTCCATTTACTAGTTTTGTGTTTAGAATTAGGAACAATTGTTTTGTTGGTAAGGCTTTTAGAGCATTTGAAGCAGCCTATTTATTTGGCTTTTTTCTATGCATTTAACCCATTGGTGATTTTAGAATTGTCTGGAAATTTACACACAGAGAGTATTCTAATTTTCTTCTTGACAGTAGCTTTATACTTGTTTGTGAAGCAAAAGTACACGCAATCTGCTCTAGCTTTTTCAATGGCAGTTGGTGCAAAGTTATTGCCCCTAATGTTTATGCCACTTATATTATATCGTCTGTGGTTCCAAAAAGGAGTACAATATTGTGTTATCGTTGGAGTGTTGAACATAGGCTTATTTGCTCTTTTTTTTGATCTTGAAATGCTACAGAAAATTAAGGAAAGCATGGGGCTATATTTTGGGCATTTTGAATTTAATGGAAGTGTTTATTATCTAATCAGGTACTGGTTAATTAATGAATATTGGAGAATTTGGGAGTACCATGATTATTTTAGAGGTTTTTCTTTCTTGGAGAGCTTGTTAGAATATGATTTGTATGTTGTGTTACGTAAAACTTTACCGATAGTAGATTTACTCTTAATTCTATATTTATCTATAAAAAGGGATATACAAAAATCAGAAAAGACTTTTTTAGCTTCTTTTTTAGCCATTTATTCTGTGCATTTTTTTCTAGCAACGACCATACATCCTTGGTACATTACTCCCTTAGTTTTGTTTGCTGTGTTGAGTCCTTATCGTCTTTATGTCTTGTTGTGGACGGCTTTAATTGGTTTGACTTATATCAGTTATCAAGGTGGAGAATTTACTGAAAATTCTTGGGTGATAGGGCTTGAATATTGGCTGGTTTTTGGGCTGTTAATATGGGAAGTAAGGCAACAACGAAAACATAAAACACAGATTACTGAACAACAAAACTAATGCAACTAAAACTACTCGTTCTTCGCTGTAAAAACATAACAGATTCGGTTCATTTTTATGAAAAAATTGGACTAAAATTTGACCATCATCAACATGGTAATGGTCCTCTGCATTATTCTTGTACTCTTGGGGCAACAGTCTTAGAACTTTATCCATTATTAAAACAACAAAAGGAAGCGGATTACTCTACTAGGTTAGGTTTTGAGGTCGAAAATTTGAATGTTTTGATCGAAGAGTTAAGAGCAACAGGTGTAGCAATTATCCAAGAACCGAAAGAGTCGGAATTTGGTTGCTTTGCAGTGGTGAAAGATTTGGATGGTCGAAAAGTGGAGTTAGTAGCGGTTTAAGTATTACTAATCTTGAAGAAAGACATTTCTTAAATTCTTCTAAACCCTGTCTAACAAACCCACAATACACTTTACGTCTTCTTGATTACTAAGCGCCTGTTTGATATCAAATGTCAGACGATCAATTTCGGCTTGAATTGCCCATTTGTATTCTGCTAAAATTTCCTTACTCTTGTGAATGTGAATCAAGGTTCGCATCAAAGTATGAGCAACATTAGCATCCCCTTTTCCATACTGACGAATTGGCTGAACAATAATGCGCATCATTTCGTCAGGTCCAATCTTGTTATGAATCATCTTAACAGTGCTTTCAGGGACATCTATTTGAGTAGTTGGTTGAACTTGTAAGGCTCTGTGTAGTAATTGCCCTAATTTAGAAATTGCATTAATCGCAGTTCCTGGGTCGTTAATACCTGGTGAAAGTGCTTTTACCGCAACTTCTGACAATTTAATCATTCCACCCGTGCTGCTATCGCCTTCATGTTGATTGCCTAAAATATAGAGACATAAGCAAAGTGCTTTTTCGTCCTCCTCAGAGATATTGCCTTTGACTTTTAGAATAGGTGTACCCATCCAAATGTGTTGATCTGGATAAGGTAATATTTCAATGGTCGTGGAGCGTTTTTTGAAGTCATTGGGTAATAAGGCACGATCAAAAGAATGATAATATCCTGTGCGATCACTTTGGATAATAGTATAGTCACCCGAAACTTTATCCAAGGTATTGGAAGCCTCTTCTTGTTCTTTTATTTCTTGTTCTAATAAACGTTTGCAGGAGTGGTAAATTTGATTAATAATATTGTGAATCTGTATGGCTTGAGAAATACTATGAATAAAATACACAAACAAACCTACACAAGTAACCCCAAAAGCAGCCGACATCATTACCGAAAACCCAATGGCGTTGGTAGATGAACCATAGGTTGCTAAAGACATTAAAACAAGGATACTATACAATAAAGTTCCAATATAAAAGCCCAAAATAATTTGATGCTTTTTGTCTGAAACAAGCCCAGGCAATAACCTTGGTGAAAAATTAGAAGAGGCTTGGTTTAGAACAACCATTACCATCGTAAAACTGAATACAGTTAAAGATAAAATGCCACTAAAAATAGTAGTTAGAATAGAACTGGCAGTATCGTGTTCCTTGACAATAAGATAGGGAACCGTCTCTTTAAAAGCAGCAATGATTTCTGAGTTTTCTGCAAACAACAAAAAAACAGCAAAAAGCATAAATAAAACGCTGATTAATACAGGATAAAAAGCAATACTATGAACAATGTTACTTTTTAATTTATTGAAAAACTTTAGTGTGGATTTCATATATCTAATTAAGGGCAAAGGAAATATCTACTCTACACGACGGTTTTTGTAAAAATTAAAATTAGGGCTAGCTTTCGACTATTGGGAAGAGGATCGCTTCGCTTTTAGATATTAGACTCCAATTGCAGTTTAGTTGGAGTCTAGTATCTAAAAGCGAAGCGATCTAGCGTCTAATGTCTAATTAAAAAAAGCCCATTAGCTTTGCTGAACTACGTTTCTGTCAAACTTTAAAAACCATTATGTAGAGTAGGAAATATTTATGTTTAAAATGATTTCCAAATACGCTTGCCATTGGAGCTGTCAAAAATCTGCAGGTGCTTACCCTTTGTTTCATAACCTTCTAAGATGATTTTTCCTTCGTAAGCACCTAGCCAGACAGCATTAAAATAGGCACTAGTAGCATTATTGCCCAAAGGAGCCACATCAGCTTCCCACTTCAAAGTTTGCGTAGATAGGTCGATAGCCAATAAGTGTACCTCTGGAGATCTGCCGTTGTAAGCAGCTAAAACTAGTGTTTTGTCTAATATTAACGTTTCAATATGTGTAATGTTCTTAAAACAAGAGTTCTTGAATTCAAAATTATCACTAATATACGTTACATTAATACTGCTTTTAGCTCTATTGAGTTGGACAAAACCATGTACATCCATATCCATTTCAGCATCTCTAATAACTCCTATCGAAGAAAAATCAAACTTAGAAAGGCTGCCATCTAAGGTATTTAAAACAACGGTTTTGGGAATTCGATCTACATAAGAGGCAAAGATGACGTTACTAGCAGTGTGTGTAATGTAACCTAAGTAAGGAAGGTGATAGGTTAACTCATTGTGTTGTACAAATTCACTGTGCGTGATTTGTATGCCAAACAATTCTTTTCCTGTTTTGTCGTATTTATAAACCATGTATCCGTTGTCGGCTTTGAGTGGCTTGATGTAAACGACACCATTGATGGCTTGAAGCAATAAACTACGGCCTTGTACAGGCAATCCTTTTTCTTTGTTAGGAAGTGGTGTAACTGCCTTTGTTTCTAAATTTTTGAGCAATAAACTGTTGTCTCCCAAGGTTTCAAATAACATTCCTTGATAAGCCAATTTATCAACTGCTAAGCCTCTATAACGAACAGCATATTTGCTGTTGGTTTTGAACGATTCAGAGAGTTCGTCCTTTGAAGTTGAGTATTTTAGAGTCTTTAGATGGAGTACCTTTGTATCAAAAGGATAGAGTTGTAAGCTTGTTTCCTCTGCGGTGTTTTGAGCCAACAGGGTAGTGCTTAAAAAAGTAAATAGAAAAAATAGAGATATATTTTGTAGCATATTGTTATAATTCAATTAATAATTCTGGACGGTATTCAAAATGCATGGTATCGTAATGGTACCATTTTCCACCCCAAATAAAGCCATTCTGTTCAAATATTTGTATAATTTTTAGAGGAATTCTATTTTTATAAGTGATTGGACGTTTTCCATTCTCTGTTTTGTCTTCTACCGCCCAACGCCAATAGTTAGCGTATTTGACATTAATGTCTATCGTCATCCCAAAACTATGGGTACTTAAACGATCTGTTCCTGCGATTTTGCGCCAATTAAATGTCCCACCCACATTATCCAAATATTTTTTCAAGTCAGGATATTTTGCAAACTCTTTAGCAACTTGTGTTAGTTTTTTGTCAATGGAATTAATTTTAGTAACCAACAGTTTAGCGCCTAAAAAATCAATTTCAACTAAATTTTTTCGAACAGCTTCTTTATTCTTTCCATACATTTTTAAGAAAAAGGCTTCTACTCGAATGCGTCCAGGATCATGGTTTAGACTAGGTACAGGATAGTCTTTACCTTGTGGATAAGGCATGGAAAGTTGATCTTCCAAATCAGGTTGGTTAAGCAGCATTTGAAAAGTTTTATCTGTATTCTTAATAGAATCTTGATAGACTAAAGTATCACCATCTGACCAAATTAAAGCATTAGAATAGACCTCAAAGGCTTGTTCGGGGTAAGCGGCTACAATTTTTTGCAAACCAGTAGGAATGATTACCACAGTTGGTGTTGGAACAGAACGGTCTACTTCATGTTTATCTGACTTAGAAAGAATTGTTGTGGATTGTTCTTGAGCATTGCAAGCAAAAAAAAGGCTTAAGCTCATACTCCATAAAATAGAATAGTGTAGGTGTTTCTTCATAACTCAAAATACAAAATCTACAGAAATTAAAATAGAATTATTCAACAAACCCACCAAAAATAAATCAAGTTGCATCTAAGAAGATAGAGGTGTTTGTTTTCCCCATATTATTACAAGCATCTACTTATCTACCAACTTTCCGTATTTGAGCCTAAAATTTTCAAGAAGTTGTTATTAAACAACAACGTCTTGAAACTAGCATTCCTTCACACCACTAAACAAAATAGACCATGTGCAAGTATTTTATTTTAAGCGTATTAATGTTTAGTCTTATTACTATTGGTAATGGACAAGCAACAGGAAGCCTTCAAGGAAAGGTTATAGATATAGGAAATGATGAAGGCTTACCTTTTGCGAATGTAGAAATTGAAAAAAATGATAGTACCATTTTAAGTACACAAACTGATTTTGATGGAAATTATAATTTTTCAAATGTTATTGCGGATTCTTATACTTTGTCTGTCTCTTATGTTGGTTTTCCTACCGTAAAAATAGAAGGTGTTGTTATAAAACTAGGGCAAGTCGTTCGATTTGATGTGGAGATGGAGGAAGTTACAAATATGGAAGAAGTTGTTGTACGGGCTTATCGCATTCCTTTGATAGAACAAGATGCCACCTCTGGAGGGCGAACTCTAACGGCTGAAGATATTAAAAGTCTGCCAACACGCAGTATTACAAGTGTTGCAGCTACAGCAGGAAGTGTAAATCGGCTAGATGAAGGAGAAGCCATTTCTAGCGCTGGTTCAAGAACTTCTAGTAATCTAGTCATTATGAATGGTTCAAAACGTAGACCTAAAGCAAAAAGAAATCGTAAGTTCAGATCAAAAGGAAGAAAATTAGGTTGCCCTACCTTTGGCGGCTCTCCTAGTCCTGCCATAATTACACAAGAAAAAGCAAGCGCTTCAACTTATGGTATTACTTCAGTAGAAAAGCCTAGTAATGAAGAGTATGGAACTTTTGTAGAAAACGAATATATAGCGGTGCAAGACGAGGCTTTATCGACCTTTTCTATAGATGTAGATAGAGCGTCTTATTCTAACCTTCGTCGTCATTTGACACAGATGCAACAGCCACCAAAAGATGCCATTAGAATCGAAGAAATGGTCAATTATTTTAAATACGATTATCCCCAACCCAAGGGGGAACATCCATTTACCATGACTACCGAGATGACGGCCTGTCCCTGGAGCGCCGATCATCAATTGCTACAAGTGGGCTTACAAGGAAAAACCATTGATAACGAAAAGCTACCTCCTTCCAATTTGGTATTTCTGCTTGATGTATCCGGTAGTATGAACAGCGCCAACAAACTGCCACTGCTGCCGTTTGAACTCCATCTCTACGCGGCCCTTTAAACGCTCAATTTGAGTCAACGAGCGCAGCAGCTTGTTTCTCAAGTTGTCCGTAGCACTCAATGTGGATTCAACTTGCAAATGAAAATCAAAAGTACATTGACCACGCCTCTTTGATTGCATAGTGCAGCTCGGTGTAGAGCTAAATTGCAGCCACGATTTGACGATACCCGCCATTGCAAAACAATAGTTTTCATCGCAATGGCTGAACTGCGAAGGGTTGACACCCAGTGAGTTTGCTTGAAGCTCTTGCTGCAGTAGCTCGGACGGCGATAGCAGAAATTGAATAGGCGAGACCTCAAGCCACTTCATCCAGAGGTGAGCCGCTACGCACAAACTGTGACATCGAGCGTAGCCACTCGTATCTAAATTTCTCCAAAGTTGCTTCTCTTAATCGGAGTTAAGTTCCCGCGGCAGATAAAAATGAGGACAAGAGAAAATCGGGGTGTCTGTACTATTCAAGTGTTGGTTATGCCGACTGAGCTGCGGTGATGGTGCTTTACGTCGACGTGTTATAACGTGGATATTCAGTTTGCAACTTGTCTCTAGTCAATGACGTTATTCGAGTTTTTTTACAGCCTTTATATATTGCTTTGCACAATGCTGTTGCCGTCGTGGGTGTTTTTCAGGCATCGTCAAAAGGTATTATCTTTGCTGCTATTTTTGGTGCCTGTATGTTTTGCATTTTGGCTTTATAGCACTCTTCAAAGTCCAAAGCTCGATGATGACCATGGCATGGCGATAGCGGGTCTATTTATAACGCTTCCACTCGTGTCTTTTGGTTGCCAATTTGTGCTCTATACCTTATGTAAAGTGGCGATGAAATGGAAAGAGAAAAAGCGTGAACTTCAATAGTTTTCGAGCCTTATTTGCTGCGGCACTATGTTGTACTCAGTTATTGGCCTGCGGTAGCGAGAAAGCGTCTATTGGCACGGCTGCAAAAAAACCGACG
>ENA-ORXM01000477-ORXM01000477.1-marine-metagenome-genome-assembly--contig:-NODE-477-length-71029-cov-39.831365_pt1 | contig 71029 bp, 62 predicted proteins | sample MGYA00237867_ERZ511480 | MGnify/ENA primary metagenome ERZ511480 (study PRJEB26309, sample SAMN06266103) | marine metagenome | isolation source: Algal blade | place: United Kingdom:Sidmouth, United...
CGGACTGCTCGGACTGCTCGGACTGCTCGGACTGCTCGGACTGCTCGGACTGCTCGGACTGCTCGGACTGCTCGGACTGCTCGGACAATGGTTCCAAATCCCCGGCAACGACACCATCCGCTACGTCGCTTTCATTCCCGCGAGCTCCGTCGCCCTTACTGTTCCCGTCGTCCCCTTCGACCAACCCGGAACCTTCAGAGACCTCATCACCCCCCACGTCCGGCGCTACATCAGCAGACTCCAACGCCGCTCCCGACGGAGGCAACCCAGACGAGTCACTCGGCACTGACGATCCCGCACCATCATTGGCCGCTTCGTCGACAACGCCGAACTCGGCAGCCAGCACCTCCTCGATGCCGTGCAGATCTTTCAGTTCACCGAGCGCCGGCAAGTCCTCCAGTCGCTTGAGGTTGAAGTAGTCGAGAAAGGCGTTAGTTGTGCCGAGCAGTGCCGGGCGCCCGGGCACTTCCTTGTGCCCGATCTCGCGCACCCATTCCCGTTCCTGTAGCGTCTTCACGATATTCGAGCTGACCGCAACACCGCGCACCTCTTCTATCTCGCCTCGCGTTATCGGCTGGCGATAGGCAATCAGCACGAGCGTCTCCAACAACGCGCGCGAGTAACGCGGCGGCCGTTCCGTAAACAGTCTGGCAACCCAGTGCTGCATGTCGTCGCGCGTCTGCAAACGCCAGCCACTGGCGACTTCCACCAGCTCGATTCCACGACCCTCGTACTCGTCTGCCAGTGCGTGCAGCGACTCGCGAATTGTCTGTCTGTCGGGACGATCGATGTCATCGCCGAACAAGGCTTCGAGTTGGTTGATGCTCATCGGCTTGCCGGCTACCAGCAGGCAGGCTTCCAGCACGTTGCGAATCAGCTTCGATTCCATGGTCGGGCCTGTATTTTCAGTCTGTGGTGTCGGACGGTACTTCTGAGAGCGTCTCAGGCACGGTCTCTGACGGCGCATCCGGAACAGGCACGGGTGAAGTTTCAGCGCGTCTCGACAAGGGGCGTGAAGCCTGCACCGAATCCGGCAAGGGTTCGCCACGCGGTGTCAGGTAGATCGGTGAATAGGCTTCAACCTGAACGATATCGATGCTCGCTTCCTTGCATAGTTCGAGAATGGCGAGAAAGGTGACGACCATGCCTGCGCGCCCTTCTGACGGGTCGAACAATGATGTGAACTCGCAGAAACCATCCACACTCAGTACCGACAGTACGCGAGACATTCGCGCGCGTACCGACAGGCCTTCGCGCGCCACCTCGTGACGGCCTTGCAGGCGGGCTCGTTCCGCCACATCCGTGAAGGCCAACAAGAGCTCGGCAAGCGTGACATCCGGCTCTGGCTGTTCTCGCTCGATGACCGGCGCGACCACCTTCAGCGGAAAGAGCTCACGCTCAATTCGCGGCAACGCCTCGAGGCCCTCAGCGCCTTCCTTGATGCGCTCGTATTCCCGCAACCGACGGATCAGCTCGGCGCGCGGATCATTCTCATCATCTTCCGCATCGTCGATGCGGGGCAGCAGCATCCTCGACTTGATTTCGGCAAGCATGGCGGCCATCAACAGATATTCCGACGCGAGCTCCAGACGCAACGTTTCCATCACGGCGATATATCGCATGTACTGCGCCGTGACTTCGGCGATCGGTATGTTCAGAATGTCGAGATTCTGACGCTTGATCAGATACAGCAACAGATCGAGAGGCCCCTCGAACGCATCGAGAAACACCTCGAGCGCGTCGGGCGGAATGTAGAGATCGAGCGGAAGTTGCAGGATCGGCTCGCCACCGACACGCGCCATGGCCGGTGCCTCGTGCCGTGCGACAGCGGCCGCGACCGCAGCCGCCGCCTCACCCACGCTGGAACTCACGCCGGAATCCGCGCCAGGATCCACGACCCCGGAAACCACCGCTGACGGTTCCTGCTGTGCCGGTCCGCTCATCGCTTCGGTCCGCTCATTCCATAAAGTCTAGTTGGCCACGGCCGCGCCGCACGATATCGACATTGCCATTCTCATCGAAAGCCAGTACCGACGTCGGTTCGTAGCCGCAATGCCCGCCATCGATGATCAGGTCGACCTTTTTCTCCAGGCGGTTCCGGATGTCATCCGGTTCGGTTTCCGGCAACTCGCTGTCGGGCAGGATCAAAGTCGATGTCATCAGCGGTTCTCCCAGCTCCTCGAGCAGCGCCTGGCAGATCGCGTTGTCCGGCACCCGGATGCCGATGGTCTTGCGTTTCGGGTTCTGGAGCCTTCTCGGCACCTCGGCCGTCGCTTTCAATACGAATGTATAGGGGCCAGGTGTCAACGACTTGAGTGTGCGGTAGGCGCGGTTGTCGACGCGCGCGTACGTCGCGATATCAGAGAGATCGCGGCACAGGAATGTAAAATCGTGATGCTTGTCGGTTCGGCGAATGCGCGCAATGCGCTCCATCGCGCTCTTGTCGCCGACAAGACAGCCCAAGGCATAGCAGGAATCGGTAGGGTAGACGATTACCCCGCCGTCGCGGATGATGGCGACCGCCTGACTGACGAGCCGCCGCTGCGGGTTGTCCGGGTGGATCTCGAAATACTGGCTCATTCTGGACGGGGCAGCGCGACGCTAGGTTTGATTGTACGCTGATGCGACGCGTTGGACGCAATGGATGCGGTCGACTCGCCGACAAATTCCGCCTTGAACTTCCCATCGAAAAATCAATAGTCCACATGCACACTCGACCTGTTCTCGTCATGCGACGGCCATTCGCGTTGGCAGTATCCCTCGCCATCCTCTGCATCGCCTTGCCGCTCGGCGCGCAAGATACGTCCTCGACGGACGCCGTGGCCGACAAGAAGGAAGCGGTTCGCGCACTTGCCGAGGAGCGCGATCCCGACGCGGCGCGCGATAGTGCAGCCCCGTTGCCTGACGGTGCATCGCCTGACGGGGCGTTACCAGAAGGTGTTCTTGCGGTCGTCAACGGACGGCCGATTTCGACGCTTGCCGTCGACAATGTCGTGCGCCAGCTCAGCGGCGAAGGCGAGCAGCCCGATCGTGATCAGATTCTCGACGAGCTCATCGATCTGGAGATCCTGACCCAGGAAGCCGAGAAGCTCGATCTCGACAAGCGAGCCGAGGTTGCCGCGTCACTCCAGTTGCAGTACACCCAGACGATGGCGAACGCCTACCTAGCAGAGACCGGAGACGCCATGGCCTTCAGCGAGGATGAACTGCGCGGTGAATACGATCGGCAGACGGCCAACCTTGACGCGGAAGAGATTCGCGCCAGTCATATCCTGACCGACAGTGAAGCGGCGGCCGCGTCAGTCATCGCCGAACTCGACACCGGCGCCGACTTCGCAACACTGGCCGCCGAGCGCTCGATCGATCCAGCTGGCGCCAATGGCGGCGACCTGGGCTGGTTCGTGCCGGCGTCGATGGAACCCGCGTTCGCGCAAGCACTCGCCGGAATGCAGCCGGGTGATACCAGCTCGACGCCGGTGCAGACTGAATTCGGTTATCACGTCATCCGTCTGGTGGAACGGCGCGGCGCCGCCCTGCCCGACTACGACACCGTCAAGCCAGGGCTTACCAACCTCCTGCTCAGGGATAGACTTGCCACGAAGGTCGAGTCATTGCGCGAAACGGCAGAAATCCAGCGCTGAGAGGGTCAACCAGCCCATCATCCGGTACCGGGGAAGCAACCCTCATGCAGAGTGGCAAGTACCTTGCATCCGTGCCAGACTGTTGGGGGTTCAGACAGACGGCTGTTGCATGACGCCCGTCCGCGTTTCCGCCAGTGTCAGCGAACAATTGGTAGCGATGCATGCGCGCAATGCCGCGCGTGCGCTCCTCCCGCTGTTGCTCGCGATCATGTTCAGTTATCTGTTGCTGAACGGCAAGGTGGCAGCGAGCGCTCTGCTCATCTGGGCAACACTCGCGTCCGTCATCGTCATCGTTCGCGCCTTGCTGCTCGCGCGGCTCCGCGACTCCAGACGCATTCCGCGTCGCAACAAGCCAATCTATGCGGCAGCAATGAGCTTCCTTGCGGGAAGCTCCTTTGGCCTCGTACTCGTCTTCTTCCCGGACGTCGCTTCGTTCGAACGCGCCATGCTGACCGCTATTCTGCTCGGCATAGCTTCCGGTGCAATCAGTAGCAACCTGGGCTATCGGCCGCTCTTCATCGCTTACACCCTGCCCATGCTCGGTCCTTTGGGATCACTATGGATTGCCAACCCCGGGTCCCTGGTTGATAGCCTGCTGGCCTTCAGTATCGGCATCTGCTGCTTCCTCGTGGCGATTACCCACGCCATCATGGGTCAGGATGTTTTCGATGCCTTCGCCCTGTCGGTCAAGTCGTCACGTGCATTGGAAAAGCGGTCGCGGGAGCTGTCGATCGCCCTCAAGAGCGCAGAGATGGTCAAGGCCAGAGCCGAAGACAGCAGCTCATCGAAATCGCGCTTCATCGCCGCGGCCAGTCACGATCTCCGGCAGCCGGTGCACATCCTGAATCTGTATGGTGCCGCACTTGTCGCCGAGCCCCTGACGCCGCGGGCGCGGACCATTGCAGACGACATGAAATCCGCGATGGCGTCGCTGTCCTCTCAATTGAACACCTTGCTCGATATCTCGGAGCTTGATGGCGGACGAGTCGTTCCTCGCATCAAACCGATTGATCTGTCGGCGCTTGCCCTGACGCTGGAAAACGAGTTCCGGATGCTTGCCGAGAACAAGCAGATCGCCCTGGTCAACAAGGTACGCGAGCCGGTCCATGTATCGAGCGATCCGACGATGCTGGCGCAGATTCTTCGCAACATCTGCGGTAACGCGATCAAGTACACGCACGCCGGCAGCGTCATGATCACGATCGGCTCCCGTGGTGATCAAGTCGCCCTGTCGATCTTTGATACCGGCATCGGTATCGGCCTGCGGGAAAGTGATCGCGTCTTTGAAGAGTACTTCCAGGTCGCCAAGAGCGACCGTGACCGCTCGCTCGGTACAGGCCTCGGTCTGTCGATCGTCGAGCGCCTCGTGCGCAAGCTCGGTCACTCGATCGAACTTCGTTCGCGGCCCAGAATCGGTACGCGAGTGACTTTGCTGATGGACCGCGCCGAGGTCGAACCCAGCGTACCGGAAGTCAAGGACGACAAGGTCGCGAAGCCTTTGCACGCAGCCGATCTCCCTGCCGGCTTCTGGGTCCACCTGGTCGACGATGACAACGGCGTGCGTCGGGGCATGCAGGCCGTGCTCGAACTGCGCGACATTTATGTGACAACAACCGATTCGAGCGAACAGACGCTCGATTTTCTCAGCTCGAACGAGCCTTCCGCCGTGCTTGTCGATATCCGTCTCAGCGAAGGCGAGTCAGGTCTGCACCTCATCGATGAACTCGCCCACCACCATCCATTGTTACCGGTGGCGCTGATCACCGGTCATGCTTCGTTCGATACGGCGATCATGGACAGGCACCCGGGACTTCTGATCATGCAGCGGCCCGTACCGATGGAGGAACTGTTCGAGATGCTGCACTACATGGCGCGATATCGTGCGCGTCGGCGGAAGACGCCAGCGAAACGCAAGGACGCCGGGGTCGAGGCCTAGCCCAGGCTGCTAGATGCCAGGGCCGCGTATGGCAATCAGGAGATCCATGACATTTGTTCCAGTGGGACCGGTGGTGAACAAGGCACCGCTTTGCTCAAGCCAGTTGCCCGCATCGGCATTCGTCAGAGACACCTCGGCATCCAGACCAAGCGACCGGGCACGCGAAAGCGTTGTCCCGTCGACCAGTCCGCCGGCATCGCCCGTCGGCCCGTCGGTACCGTCGGTTGCCGCCACCAGCAGGGCAAGTTCGTCACAACCTGCAATGCGTGTCGCGAGGGCGAGCGCCAGGTGCTGATTGCGCCCGCCTCGGCCAGGCTTCGCTGGCAGGATGACCGTCGGTTCGCCACCCCATACATAGATCCCGCCCGCGGCATTCTCGGCGAGCAAGACCGCCGAGACCCGTTCGAGCGTTGCCCCGACCTCACCGTCGAGTGACGCACTCGCCTGCACGACCGAAAGCCCCCGACGTTCGGCTTCGGCAACGACAGCAGCCTGAGCGATGCTCGAGGATGCGATGATCCGGGTTTCCACCCGTTCGCTGACCAAAGGCCCCGAGCCGATATCCTCGGGACGGTCTCCCGGCACATCGCTTATCAGGAATTGCGTGGCCCGACAGCCACCAAGCCGGGCCGCCAGACGTCCTCCCTTCAATCGGGAAAGCCCCCGACGCACACGATTGATCTCGCCGATGGGCGCACCGCCGGCCAACAAGGCATCGGTGCGCTCTTGCAGGTCGGCCAGCGTCAGATCGCCATCGAGCTGCTCCACCAGAGCCGAGGTACCTCCGGAGACGAGTGCCACCAGATGCTCATCGTCACCAACCGCTTCGACGAAATCGACGAGCGCCTTGCCCGCTGCCAGCGAAGCAGCATCCGGAACAGGATGCGCCGATTCGAGACACTCGAAACGAGGATCGTCGAGCAAGGCCGGTTCGAGGTGATCGTACTTGGTGATGAGCAGCGCAGAGAGGATCGAGTCGCCGAGCGCTTCACGCGCGCCGAGCGCCATCGCCGATGCGGCCTTGCCCACGGCAACGAGTCTGATCCGGGAACCCGGTTCGAAGTCCGACAGTGCGCGACGCGTTGCCTGTTGACCGCCCACCGCGTCGATTCCCGCTGCGTGCAACGCTCGCAGCAGCCGTTCACGCTCCTCCCCATGGCTCATGCGTATCAGACCCCTGCGTGGCCGCGAGCGCGGCGCAGGGCTTTGTCGAGATCTGCCCTGATGTCGTCCGCATTCTCGAGGCCGACAGCGACCCGCACCAGACCGTCACCGATACCGGCAGCCGCCCGGTCTTCGGCGCTGATGCGGCCGTGCGTGGTGGATGCCGGATGGGTGATGGTAGTTCGCGCATCGCCGAGGTTAGCGGTGATCGAGCACAAGTCGACGCTGTCGATGAGTCTCCAGGCCGCGTCACGCCCCCCTTCCACCTCGAACGCCACGACCCCACCCGCCGCCTTCTGCTGTCGGTTTGCCAGCGCATGTTGGGGGTGCGATTCGAGTCCGGGCCAGTAGACGTGACCGATACCGGGTTGCTCGGCCAGCCATTCGGCAACGATGCCGGCGTTGCGCGAATGCTCGAACATGCGCAGGCGCAGCGTTTCAAGTCCCTTCGCGAATACCCAGGCGTTGAACGGACTCATGCAGGGACCGGCACTGCGCATGAAAGCCGTCAGTTCATCGATGAGTTCACGGGAGCCGCAGACTGCGCCACCGACACAACGTCCTTGCCCGTCGAGATACTTTGTCGCCGAATGCAAGATGATATCGGCGCCGTGCTCGAGCGGTTTCTGCAATGCCGGCGTACAAAAGCAGTTGTCTACCGCAAGCTTCGCGTCGTGCGCGTGAGCTACTTCGGCCAATGCCCGGATATCCGCGATTTCAGTCAGCGGGTTGGTCGGCGTTTCCAGGTAGCAGAGCCTCGTTCGCTCGTTGCACAGGGCGGCCCAGGAATCAGGCGCGAAATCTTCCGCCCAGCGCACCTCAATGCCGTAGCGCGGCAGAAAGTTCTTGAACAGGTTGACGGTACTGCCGAACATGTTGCGAGTGGCAATGATCTCGTCGCCCGCCCGCAAGGTGCCGAGCATCAGCATGGCCGTTGCCGCCATGCCCGACGACGCACCGATTGCCGCTTCGGAGCCCTCGAGCGCAGCCAGTCGACGCTCGAAGATCTGAACCGTCGGGTTGGTGAAACGCGAGTAGATCAGTCCATCGTCCTGCCCGCCGAACCGCGCTGCGGCTTCTGCCGCCGAGCGGAACACGAAACTCGACGTGGTCATGATCGGTTCGCCGTGCTCGCCGAATTCGCTCCGCTCGAACCCGGCCCGTATCGCCATGGTATCGTCTTGCCAGGCGATGGAATCGTCGTTTGAAGCCACTTGCGTCCCCGAACTGAACCCGTACTGATGGCGTGAAACCCGCCCGGTACCGATGATACGCTAAGCGCGCATGTTGGTCCTCTCAAGACTGTGGAAGCTGATCGTACGCGTCGACGTCACTCTGCCGTCGGCAGGCGCCTGTGCTCGCGACAAAGTGCTGCTGGTGACGGCCCTGACCATCTTGCTTGGCGTGGCAGACGCAGCCGCTGCCAGCACGCCCTTGCCAGACAAGATGCGTTGTCTCGAACATCTCGACCTGGCGGTATCGATCGGTCGCGACGGCGATCTTGCCAAGGCAAGACGACAACTGGAACGCCTGGCCACGCAATGCCCGGGCTTGCCGCAGGCTCACCACAATCTCGGTGTCATCGCACTGCGTGACGGCGGACGAGAGCAGGCCATCGAACACCTCGAGGCAGCCCTCGAAACGCAAGCGCGCACCGCAGAAACGCTCGGCGCCCTGCGCGCCGTGCATCGACATGCCGCATCGCTCGCCTATGCGCGTGCGCTCGGCACCGTATCGACAGCACCCTCACCCACTCTCGATTGGCAAGATGCAAGCGATCAACCCGAACGACTCGAAGCTGCATCGAGCGACGAGTTGCGTGATCACGTGACACTCGAATACGAACTGTATGACTGGTGGCAGGGTGCGGCCTCTGACCCGGCAGAGGGCTGGCTTGCGCACTACAGTGACGACTACCCATCGCGTGTCGCACTGGCTGATCATGGCCGACCTCGTCCTGCGGACTGGAGCGATGTCCGGCGTGAGATCGCCTTCACGGAAAATGACGCCGTTGCCATCATCGAGCATGCCGGCGACACGCGGCTGGAACGACGCTTGCTGCTGTTGCGCCTTTACGGTCATCGCTGGAAGATCTACCAGGAGACACCGTGGTAATGCTTGCGCAGCTGAGCCTTGTCCTGCTCATGCTCCTGTCAGTGACGACGGCAGCTGCCGGCGAAAGGGTGATCGCACTTGACCGTGAAACCGTCGCCATTCTCGACACGGTAGCCGTTGGCGACATCGAGACTGCCCGCCACCGCGCGCGGGAGCTTGCCTTGCGGCACCCGAACTACGCACTCGCACAGCTGCTGCAGGCAGAACTCGACTCGGTCGCAGCGCTCGATGGTGCGCGGGCAGCATCAGACAGTCCCTGGTCTCCGGCCTTGCTGGAACTGCTCCTCGAGGCGCGGGCACGCTGGCACGCCCATGGTGCTGCGACACGCTTGGCGCATAGCAACGACCTCGAGGTGTTGCGCGACGTGCCAGCCCCGTTCCTGCAATTCGGCAAGAGCGTGAAACGTGTCGTGCTGGTCGATGTAGAACACTCGATGCTCTCGCTCTACACTGTCGACGCGCAGCGCGCCAGGCGACTCCGCCAACACTATGTCTCGTCGGGCTCGGCAGGCTATGGCAAGCGACATGAAGGGGATCGCAAGACGCCACTCGGGCTCTATCGCATCGTCGGTCGTCTGACAGACCCCTCGTTACCGGAACTCTATGGTTCCGGCGCTCTGGTTCTCGACTATCCCAATACGTTCGACCATGCTTTGGGCCGCACCGGTTCGGGCATCTGGCTGCACGGCATACCCCGCGCGCGCGCGAGCCGTGCACCTCGGTCAAGCGAGGGCTGTGTGACCATGTCCAACGAGCATCTGGATGCACTTTACGGCCAGATCGAACCAGCTGGAACCCTGGTTCTCCTGACGACCGACGCGAGCAAGGCATCAGAGAACCGCCTCGCCGATCTCGAAGCGGCACGACGCCTTTTTGTAAACTATCGTGACGGTGAACGACAAGGCGCCGGCGAAAATTCAGCGCTCACTCCGGAACAGCGACGCGCGCTGACCACGGTTTCCGAGGACGACGTCACGATCCTTATGTCCGACGCCGTCACGGGTTCGTTCGACGCGGCCGCGCTGGCAATGGATATCGAGCTCGACCTCGGTACCGATAAACATTTGACGCTCTACTGGACACGAGCACCGAACGGCTCCTGGATCCTTGCGCACGAATCGCTCTCAGCACTCGATACCTGAGAGTCACACGTCTCAAGGTTATGCCTGCGGTGCCGCTCACGTTGTCGAAGACGGCAGCCACGACAGATTCGCATTCGCGGGCAGTGGCTAATCCAGAGGCAAGGGTGTTCGGCAGACTCTTCAAATCCGATAACAAGAAGTCGAGCCCACGCAAATCGGCGACAGCGCGAGCTGCCCGTGAGCGCACCGAGCGCACGCGCAAGAAACGGGTACGCCTCGATGTTGCGGACCTGCGCGTCGGCATGTTCGTCGTCGAGCTCGACAAGCCGTGGGAACAATCCGGCTTCATGTTTCAGGGCCTCGAAATCAAGTCGCCCGCCGACGTCCTCGCAGTGCAGAAGGAATGTACGTTCGTCTGGGTCGACTACGATGAGTTCTCGCTTGCCAAACCGACGGCGAAAAGCAGTGCTCCCGGGGTTCCCGGCGCCGGATCCCGACTCGACGATGGCCTTTCGGTCGAAGAGGAGTTCGATTCCGCGAAGGAAGTACACGAACTGGCAAGCCAGGCGGTCGCAACCCTTTTCGAAGAGATAAAGCTGGGTGCCGAAATCGACGGCGGCAAGATCAAGCAGGCCGTCAATGGATGCGTCGACAGTATCCTCCGAAACCCTGATGCCTCGGTCTGGCTGACTCGAATACAGGCCCGGCACGAGGCTACCGCACAGCATAGTCTGAACGTTGCAGCCCTCTCCATCGTCATGGCACGTTCCATGGGCATGTCGACGCGCGAGATGGAAGACGTGGGCGTTTGCGGCATGTTGCACGATGTCGGCAAGACAAGCATTTCAGCCGAAATACTGAACAAGCCAGGCCCGCTGGAACCTGATGAAATCGAGGAGATGCGCAAGCACACCCGCTACGGACGCGACATTCTCGTCTCGACCAAATCGGTCATGTCCGGCGCTGCAGATGTTGCGCACGCTCACCACGAGCGCCCCGATGGCAAAGGCTATCCTCGCGGCCTCGACGACGACAGCATTCCGCTCTACGCGAAGATCGTCGCGATCGCCGAAGCCTATGACGCGATGACGATCAATCAGCCGTACCGCAATGCCTTTTCGCCCTCTGACGCGCTGCAGGAACTCTATGCACTGCGTGGCAAGCAGTTCGACGAAGATCTGGTCATCCGCTTCATCGATGCCGTCGGCATCTTTCCGCCGGGCAGTATCGTCGAGATGTTGAACGGCGATATCGGCATCGTGCTGGCGAACACCATCGACAAGCTCCGTCCGCGCGTCATCCTGATTCTCGATAGGATGCACGAACCGATGGTGCAGCGTATCGTCGATCTCTCACAACACGAAGTCGACGACGAAGGCAAGGCGTTCCAGATCAAGGGTACCCACAGCGACGGTTCTTTCGGTATCGACGTGGGCGACTTCCAGCGTGCCGGATTGAGAATCGGATGACACGAGCGGCAGCCCCTCCCTCGATCGACGAACTCAGAAGCCGTAACGGAACCCTGATCGTTGCACGACCACTCGCCCTCGCACTTCGGGTGCTCGCCCTGTTGTTCGCGATGCTTGCCGTCGCCTTGCTCGGTGGATGGGCTGTGGTGGAGGCAGCCTTGCCGCTGAAACTGCTTGTTGGCGTTTTCGCCGCCGGCGCCCTTGCCATGATCGGCTTCTCGATCAGTCACCTGCGGCGCATGGGCTCGCTCTACTTTGCGGCAGACGATACGGCCATCTACTTCCGGGTTGCGGAAGGCGGCGAACTGCAGGTCGTGCCCTGGGAGGCCTGCATCGACATCGTGATCGCTGTCGATCATCGGCGCACGCGACTGATCTTTGAATTCGAGAAGCGCGATCCGAACTGGAAGACCCTCTGCCACGCGACCGTCTTCTACCGCGACACGATCATCGTCGACGTCGACGACATTCCGGCCGCGGCCCAGGTTCACGAGAAACTGCTCGCGTTGCGACAGAGCAGCCAGTCATCCGCCTCCCTGGAAAGTCCTGACACCTCACGCAAAGCTGCCTGACCTGGCGGCCCTACAGAACGACCAGATCGTCAGGCCCTGTACTCACCGCCCGCCTGGCCGCATCCGAGCGAACGCGTTGCAAGCTCTCGAGATAGGCATTGTCGACATCGCCGGTGATATACGTCCCGGTGAAACAACTCGACTCGAAATGTTCGATCGGGTGCTTTGCATAGCGCACCGCTTCGACAAGATCCTCGATACGCTGATAGATGAGCCAGTCGGCTCCGATCGACTCTTCGATTTCGGGAATGCTTCGCTGATGCGCGATCAGCTCGCTCGCCGCCGGCATGTCGATACCGTAGACATTGGCATAACGGACCGGGGGCGCTGCCGAGGCCATGTAGACCTTCCTGGCGCCGGCATCACGCGCCATCTCCACTATCTGGCTACTGGTGGTTCCGCGGACGATCGAATCGTCGACAAGGAGCACGGTCTTGCCGTTGAACTCGAGCCCGATGGGACTCAATTTCTGACGCACCGATTTTCGTCTCAAGCGCTGTCCGGGCATGATGAAGGTACGACCGATATATCGATTCTTGATGAAACCCTCGCGATACTTGACGCCAAGGTGAAACGCCACTTCGAGTGCCGAGGTTCGTGACGTGTCGGGAATGGGAATGACCACGTCGATATCGTGTTCCGGCCGGAGTTCGATGATGCGCCGCGCGAGCGTCTCGCCCATCCGCAACCGTGCCTTGTAGACCGAGATGTTGTCGATGATGCTGTCCGGGCGGGCAAAGTAGACGTACTCGAACAGACAGGGCGACAGGCTCGGCGCCTGTGCGCACTGGCGTGTATGCAAGGTACCGTTCGATTCGATATACACCGCCTCACCGGGCGCGATGTCGCGCAGCAGCGTGAAGCCGAGTCCGGCAAGCGCAACACTTTCCGAGGCAATCATGTATTCAGGACCGTGGTCGGTTGCACGCTCACCGATGACGGCGGGGCGAATGCCGAGCGGATCACGGAAGGCGAATACACCGCGACCGACGACCATGCCGATGACCGCATACGCCCCGCGACAGCGACGATGTACAGCCGCAACCGTATCGAAGATATTATCGGGCTCGAGATCGGTTGTCGGGGCCAGTGCTTGTAGTTCGTGAGCGAATACGTTCAGCAGTACTTCACTGTCCGAGCGGGTGTTGATATGCCGGAGATCCGACTCGAAAAGTTCACGTTGCAGCGTATCGGCATTGGTCAGGTTGCCGTTGTGCCCCATGACGATGCCGTACGGCGAATTCACGTAGAACGGCTGCGATTCGGCGGCTCCCGACGTTCCCGCTGTCGGGTAACGCACATGCCCGATGCCCATGCTGCCTTCGAGCCGCACCATGTCTTCCGCCCGGAACACGTCGCGGACCAGCCCCGAGCCTCGCCTGAGAATGAGGCGGCTCTGGTGGGTAGTGGCGATTCCCGCCGCATCCTGACCCCGATGCTGGAGCAGACTCAAGCCGTCGTAAAGCCGGCTGCCGACTTCGTCGTTACCGACGATTCCGATGATCCCGCACATTCTAGTGGCCCTGCTCATGTTCGACCGGACGGTCGAACGGCTGCGATGCATACTGATCGGCCGCGGGGCAGTGTAGCAACATCACCTTCACGGATACGGCACCACGATGGCGTCGCGACCCAGCAGGGCGACGACCTCGTCACGTTTTTCCTCGGCATGCGCCTGATCGACAAGCGGCCCGACCTGCACACGATAGATGCCGTCACGATCCGTCACGAAAGTGGCAAAACCTGCGCGCCGCAGGACATCGCGAACCGCAACTGCATTGTCTTGCTCCCGAAAACTGCCGGCCTGCACTACCCAGGCACTGAGACCGTCGCTCGACAGACCATTGCTGACCTCACCTGCACCGGCCACCACTCCGCCTTCTGCCGAATCGCCCAGGTAGTCAGGCGGGTCATCTTCGCCGACCCGGATGCGGGCGGGTGCGCTCTTTTCCACAGCGGCGGAATCAGGCGTGGTCACTGACGCGAAATCGGACGCAGGATCGGCCTCGGTTACCGCGTCCGTTGCCAGAGCAGAGTTCTGGTCAGTAGCCCTGTCGTTAGCATCCTTGTCGTAAGCGGCCTTGTCATAAGCAACAACATCGTCAGCGACAGCGCTGGTCGATCGATCGATGATTCTCGGTGGTTCGTCGCGGAGCTTTTCGACACGTCGGAACTGGCTCTCGCTGCCGGATCCGTCGAGCAACAGAGGCAAGACAATAACCGCGATGGCAATCAGCACAGAAGCGCCCAGGAGGCGCTGACGAAAGCGCGCTGCAGCGGCCACGCGCTCGGCTTCTGCGTCACGTTCCACACTCATGCAGAATCGGCCTCGCGCCTGGCATCTGAAACGTAGGGCATGACCGCAGTGAGTGTCACGAAAGAACCGCAGACCAGTATCGGCAGACGATGTTCCCTCGCCAGCGACGACGCACGCAAAAATGCGACATCGATCGAGCCGGCAGCCTCCACCGGAGCCTGATCGAAAGCCGTCACCTCGGCGCGTCCGCCGGCCTGCCCACCGGACGGCCCACCGGCCTGCCCACCAGTCTGCCCGCTGCGGTCGTGCTCGATTGTAGACTCCAGGCTCTCACGCACGCGGCGAACCAGTTCGTCGACGGGGGTGCAGCGCGCACCTTCCATCGCCGGGCAGACCCAGTGCGCGGCGATCGGCGCGAGTGCGCGGGCGATGCCTTCGATGTCCTTGTCCACGAGCGCGCCGAACAGGAGCACGCCTCGCCTGTCTCCGAACCGTTCGTGCCAGGTCAGGGCCAGGGCTTCGGCACCCGCCGGGTTGTGCGCGACATCGAGAACCAGTTCCGCCCCGTCGACTGTGCACACTTCGAATCGCGCCGCGAGCACGACCTGGCGCAGCGCATCGTGGATGAGTTCCTCAGCTACCGGCAGTCGATCCTGAAGGGTATTCACGAGCGCGGCTGCACAGGCCGCGTTGCGCTGCTGATGTTGACCCGCCAGCGATGTCACCGGCAGCGTCGAATCCGTTTCCGCGACAAGGTGGACCTCCATGCCGTGAGTGGCGCAAAACGGTGCCAGCGAGGCGGGTGGATTCGGGTCGCCGACAATTAACGGCCGTCCCCGCCGACCGACCGCGGCCTTCTCGGTCGCGATGACGGCTCTGTCGGTGCCAAGCCAGGCGGCGTGATCGAGCGCAATACTGGTCAGCACAGCACCATCGGCATCCCACAGATTGACCGCATCCAGTCGTCCGCCAAGCCCGACTTCCATGATCGCCACGTCGCAACCTGCCGCGACGAACAAGTGCATCGAGGCAAGTGTCGCGAACTCGAAATAGCTCAGCGAGACCTCACGGCGCGCAGCGTCCACGGCAGCCAGGGACGCGACGATGTCGGCGTCGGACGCCGTTCGACCACCCACCCGCATGCGTTCGTTGAACACCTCCAGATGCGGTGATGTGGCAGCACCGGTGCGGTATCCCGCTGCCAGCCAGATGGCTTCCAGCATGGCGACGGTGGAACCCTTGCCGTTGGTTCCGGCCACCGTTGCGATGAGCAGCGGCGGCTCGGCGAGACCGAGCACCGCCGCTACTTCGGAAACACGAGCGAGGCCAAGATCCATCTCTGTCGGATGCACCTTGTCGATCCAGTCGAGCCACACGTCGAGCGCAGCGTCGGCACTCGGCGGCACCAGTTTCACCCCACGTGGGCCGGATCGCGCTGGACGACAGGGGGCAGATCACCGAGCTTGGCAAGCAGCCGCGCCAGGGTGTCGCGCATATCCCGCCGATCGCAGATCAGATCGATCGCACCGTGCTCGAGCAGGAACTCGCTGCTCTGGAACCCTTCCGGCAACTTCTCGCGAACGGTCTGTTCGATGACACGCGGTCCGGCAAAGCCGATACGCGCAGCCGGCTCGGCGATGATGATATCGCCCAGCATCGCGAGGCTGGCCGAGACGCCTCCCATGGTCGGGTCGGTCAACACCGACACGTAGGGAACGCCATTCTCGGAAAGCTGTGCGAGCGCGGAGCTGGTCTTGCCCATCTGCAGGAGCGAGAACAAGGCTTCCTGCATGCGCGCGCCACCACTGGCACTGAAACACACCAACGGTATCCGCTTTTCAAGACAACGATCACAGGCGCGACAGAAACGCTCGCCGACGACCGACCCCATGGACCCTGCCATGAACTTGAAATCGAAGACCGCGATGACGACCGGCATGCCGTGCAGCTCGCCGGTCGACACAACCAACGCGTCTTTCTCGCCGGAATCCTTGAGGGCCTGCGACAGCCTGTCACGATAACGCTTGCTATCCTTGAACTTGAGGGTGTCGAGCGGCTCTACCTCGGCACCGATCTCCTCGTGCTCGCCAGGATCAAGCAGCCTTTCGATGCGCTTGCGTGCACCTATCAGCATGTGGTGTCCACATTTCACGCAGACATCCTGATTGCGCTCGAGCTCCTTTCGGTAGAGCACATCGCCGCACTTGTCGCACTTGACCCAGAGACCTTCCGGGACGTTGCCCTTGTCCTCTCCACCGACGCGAATGCCGATGCGGGCCGGAATCAAGCGCTCGAACCAGCTTGGCTTGCGGGTTGGCGCGGGCGCGCCGGGCGCAGGCAAGTCGACAGGCGGCTGTTCGGGTACGTCGGTCTTGTCGTCGTCTTCAGCCATCAGGCGCTCATCCATCCATCGCCTGGCGCATGGCAGCTATCTGGCCACCGATGTGCCGATGCAGCGCCTCGGGATCGTGGCCATGCTCGCCGACGAGCGCCACCAGTACACTGCCGACAACCACGGCATCTGCCGTCCTGGCGACGGCAGCCGCCGACTCGGCGTCACGAATACCGAATCCGACGGCAACCGGGAGCGAGGAGGCAAATGACTTGATATGGGCGACCTTCTTCGCCACCGCTGCCGTGTCGAGCGTCGCCGCGCCGGTGACACCCTTCAACGACACGTAATAGATATAACCACCGCCCAGGGCGGCAATACGCTCGAGCCGGTCATCGGGCGTTGTTGGCGAGAGCAGGAAGATGGCATCCAGCGAATTCGCATCGAGCGCGGCAACCAGTTCCCCGGCCTCCTCAGGAGGCAAGTCGACAGTGAGTACACCGTCAACGCCTGCGCGGGCAGCGCGTTCCGCGAATTCTGTGTACCCGAGCCGCTCGACCGGATTCATGTACCCCATCAGGACGATGCCCGTCGTGTCGTCCTTTTCACGGAACCGGGCCACCAGATCGAGCACATCGACCAGCCGGGTGCCGTGCTTCAAGGCACGCTCGCAAGCTGCCTGTATGACCGGACCATCCGCCATCGGATCGGAAAACGGAATGCCAAGCTCGATGATATCCGCGCCGTTCGCGACGAGTGTCTGCATCAGGGCGAGTGTGGTCTCGACATCGGGATCACCCGCCGTGATGTAGGGCACGAGCAACTTGCGCGACGGGTCGCGCCGGAAACACGCGGCGAGCCGTCCTTGCCGTTCAGGCGCTTGCTCCGTCATTACAGGGTCATGCCTTGGAGATCTGCCAGCGTGCCGATATCCTTGTCGCCCCGACCGGAAAGATTCACCACAAGGTTGGTATCCGTCGGCAAGTCAGGCGCGATCTTCGCGGCATGGGCGAGCGCGTGCGCCGATTCCAGCGCGGGAATGATGCCCTCGAGACGGCACAGGGTATGCGTCGCCTCGAGCGCTTCCTGATCGGTTGCGGCCACGTATTCTGCCCGGCCGGAGTCCTTGAGCCAGGCGTGCTCGGGTCCGACCCCTGGGTAGTCGAGCCCGGCAGAGACGGAATGCGTCTCGATGATCTGCCCGGCATCGTCCTCCATCAGATAGGTCCGGTTGCCGTGCAGCACGCCGGGACGCCCGGCTGACAAAGGCGCGGCGTGACGCCCGGTCTCGAGACCGTCACCGCCGGCTTCGACACCGATGAGGCGCACGGCCTTGTCTTCCAGAAACGGATGAAAGGCACCGATCGCGTTCGAGCCACCGCCGACGCAGGCGATGATGGCGTCGGGCAGACGACCGGTGTGCTCCATCGACTGCTCACGGATCTCGCGACCGATGACGCTATTGAAATCGCGGACCATGGTCGGGTACGGGTGCGGACCGGCAGCCGTGCCGATGATGTAGAAGGTATCGTCGACATTGCCGACCCAGTCTCGCATGGCTTCGTTCAGCGCATCCTTGAGCGTACGCGAGCCCGACGTGACCGGCACCACGGTGGCCCCGAGGAGCTTCATGCGGAACACGTTAGGCGCCTGGCGATGGATGTCTTCTTCGCCCATGTAGACGATGCACTCCATGCCCCAGCGCGCACAGACCGTGGCCGTTGCGACACCGTGCTGACCCGCCCCGGTCTCGGCGATGATGCGCTTCTTGCCCATGCGCCGCGCGAGCAGCGCCTGGCCGACGGTGTTGTTGATCTTGTGTGCGCCGGTGTGGTTCAGATCCTCACGCTTCAGCCAGATCTGCGCGCCGCCGAGCTCTGCGGACCAGCGCCGTGCATGGTATAGCGGGTTCGGGCGGCCAACGAAGTTCTTCAGCTCCCACTCGAACTCGGTGATGAATTCGTTATCGAGCCGGTACCGTTCATAGGCGACCTGCAACTCCTTGACCGGATCCATCAGCGTCTCGGCGATGAAACTGCCGCCGTAGGGGCCAAAGTGGCCACTTTCGTCCGGGTAGCGAATTTCGCTGTTCATTCCGTCGGTCCCTTAAGTGTGTTGATCTGCCGCCGCGACGGCCGCCATGAAGGCCTCCATCGCGTCGGCATTCTTGATGCCCTTCGCCGACTCGACCCCGGAACTCACATCGAGCGCAAACGGCGCGACGTCCCGGATGGCGGTGCCGACATTATCAGCGTTCAGGCCGCCGGCGAGAACCAATGGCTTGCCGAGTTCCATACCGAGCTGCTGCCAGTCGAAAACGTGACCGGTGCCACCGAGTTCGCCCGGCACGTTGCTGTCGAGCAAAAACCCCGACGCGCGCGCAAAGCCGTCGAGTTCAGCGCGGGACGGCAACCCGTTCGCGACGCCGATGGCCTTAAGGTACGCGCGGCCGTACGACTCGCATTCATCCGCCGATTCGCGCCCGTGAAACTGCGGCAGCAGATCCGGTACGGCCGCCAGCGCCGCCACGATCTCCTTCCGTCCGGCATCCAGGAAAAGCCCCACGCAGCTCACGAACGGTGGCACCTGCAAAACGATTTCGCGAGCCTCTTGCGGATCGATGTAACGCGCGCTTGCCGGTACGAAAACGAAGCCGAGCGCATCGGCGCCGAGCTGCACGGCTCGCTTCGCGTCCGCCAGGCGAGTGATCCCGCAGATCTTGACCCGGGTACGCTTCATGGACATCGAACCTTAGCAAAAAAGGCTCGCGAGCGACCGGATTGCTCTGCGTCGAGAGCGACAGGCAAGCAGCCATGGTGCCGAACCCCGACATCGCGCCGACGACATAGCTACCCGCCACCGCCATTTCGCCGATCAGCGGCCAGTTCTCGTCGGTCATCGTGTAGTAACCACCGTAGTGGTGCCGGTGCCGTGGCAGTTTGCCGTAGCAAGCCTTGAGCGAGGGATTGAGCCTGGCCGCGCCGCGGAGGACGATCTCCGGAAAGGTGTCGTCGAGCTCGGGCGCAGGACGAGCCGACTCTGCCGCCTGATTGAACGCCCAGCCAAGCTTGACCCAGGTTCCTTCATCGCCACCGTCAGGCCGACAGTGAATGGCGCCGGGCATTTCTTCAGCGAGCCAGGCGTAATCCGGATCTGCGATGAGCTCATTGCGCTCGTCCACCGTCCAGTCGATCATCTGATGATCGAGGTCGATGGCGAACGGCAAGCGACGGGGGATCGCAGAATTTCTGTCCTCGAAGGCGATCTTCTGCTGAAGAACGTTGTTGACTGGCAGAGACGTGTCGAGCATGCGGGCGATCTCGTCGATGAAGGGCCCGGCGGCATTGACCAGACGCTCCGCCCGAATCGTCGCGACACCACGCTCGTCCGCTTCGTCGTCACCCGCGCCGAGCTGCAAGCGAAAACCGTCGTCCGCCTCGATCGCCACGACTCGGCCGGTCAGACGCTGCCCGCCGGTCTCGCGAAAGCGTTCCAGCAGATACTGGCCAAGCTGTTGACCACTGATGGCGCCGGCACGCCGAATATGGACAACGCTTGCTGAATCAGCGTCGAGTTTCTCAACACATCGACGCCACCGGGCGCCGCCGTCCAGTTCGCGTGCGTGGCAGCTTTGTAGGTCTTGGACACGCGCGCGTCGGGCACACGAATCTCACCATCGGGTGCCTCGCGGTATCCGGCCGCCAAGGCCGTCAGCAAGTCATCGACATCGCCCGCCCTTGTCGCCAGGGCATAGCCACGACGGCTCATGATGAATCGGTCATCGCTCTCGCGAGCGAGCGCCTCCATCAGATCGATGCTGCGATCAGTGAAGGCGGTCATGATCGGGTGAGGCCACCAGTTGCGGTAGTTCTCACCGGACTGGGCCGAGGTCAGCGCCATGGGCTGGCCACGGTCGACGAGCAAGACCCTTGAGTGCGGACGCAGTTGTTTCAGGTAGTACGCCGTCGCGATGCCGACGATGCCCGCGCCGACCACCAGCGTACGACCGTCTTCATGGCCTCGATGAGTCTTCGGCCAGTCTGGACAAGAGCGCCACCGTTTCCTCCCAACCGACGCAGGCATCGGTCACACTTTGTCCGTACACCAGGTGTGACGGATCGGATAGCGACTGCAAGCCTGCGACCAGGTGGCTCTCGACCATCAACCCACCGATGAACGTTCTTTCCGTGTCGAGACGCCTCACCACATCATCGACCACGACGGCCTGACGCCTAGGGTCCTTGCCACTGTTGGCGTGACTGCAATCCACGATCAGGCGACGCTCGATGCCGGCCTGGCGCTGTCGTTCAATGGCAGCGGCAACACTTGCCCTGTCGTAGTTGGGTGCACTGCCCCCGCGCAGGATCAGATGCGCATCTTCGTTGCCCCGCGTGCGGTAAAGGGCGGTGACGCCATCGTCAGTGGGGCTGAGAAACGCATGCTGATGGCCTGCCGAGACAATGGCGTCGACGGCAATGCCGACGTCGCCGCCGGTGCCGTTCTTGAAACCGACCGGACAGGACAGTCCCGAGGCCATCTCGCGATGTACCTGACTCTCCGTCGTACGGGCACCGATGGCTCCCCAGCTCACGGTGTCCGCATAGTATTGTCCGGTCGCGGCGTCGAGAAATTCGCAAGCTGCCGGCAAGCCCATGGCGGCAAGATCGATCAACAATCGACGCGCCCTGTGCAGCCCCTCATCGATCGCGAAACTGCCGTCCATGTGTGGATCATTGATCAGGCCCTTCCAGCCGACCGTCGTACGCGGCTTTTCAAAATAAACGCGCATGACGATCTCGAGTTGCCCGGCGTAACGCTCACGCAGTTCGCTCAAGCGCTCCGCATAGTCGAGAGCGGCTACCGGATCGTGAATCGAACACGGCCCGACCACCACCAGGAGGCGTGGGTCGCGTCCGTGAACAATATCGGCGATACACGCGCGCGTCGCGGCGATCATGGCCGCATCCCGTTCTTCAAGCGGTACTGCCTGCCGCAGCTCGGCAGGACTCGGCATGGCGACGATCGTATCGATCCGAGTATCGGACGTTGTCGACGACCTGACGGAATCACTCATACGACAAGATCATCGAAAGCCGCAGCGGATTGAAAGTCGTTCTCGGACAGTCCGTCGACATCATGCGTGGTGTAGCGAACGGTGCAGTAGCCGAAGCCGAAGGTCACATCAGGATGGTGACCCTGGCGATCCGCGTGATACGCCGCGAGGTTTGCAAGGTAGACGGCCTTGGCAAAACCCTTGCACTCGACCCGCCGCTCAATGGCCCTGGCATCGTCAAGCAGTGTCCAGTCGGCATCGAGCCTGGTCAGCTTCTCGGCGGCCTCGCTTGCTGACAGGCGGGGGTGTCTGGCATCGGTCATGGCTGGAACTGTATCAAGTGTCGAAAGCAATTGTAGATGTATCCGTATACTGCTGGTGCCGGAACCAGACCAAAGGACCAAGACCTTGATGACACTGCTGGATCGCCTGATGAACGGCTTGTCAGGGCTCTGTCTGTTCATCGCGAGCTGCGCATTGGTCGTGCTTGTCGCCATATTCGGCTGGCTGGTGTTCGGGCGCTACGTGCTCAACGACACCCCCACCTGGGTCGAGCAACTTGCCTTGTTGCTGGTCATTGCCATCACCTTTCTCGGCAGTGCAACACTCGTCCACGAGGACCGCCATCTCGGGGTCACGTTCATCCGCGATGCGTTACCGCGTCGCCTGCGCATCAGCGCACGTCTGCTCGGGGATGTATCGCTTGCCGCCTTCGGCCTGATCATGGCTCTGGTGTGCAGCGAGCTGGTCGCTTTCAGCTGGGGAAACACGTTGCCCATGCTGGGCCTTCCCGAAGGGGTTCGCAGCCTGCCGGCAGCCATCGCAGGCGGCCTGATTGCCTTGTTTTCGAGCTACCGGGTCCTGCTCGGCGTGATCAGCTTGTCCTCACATCGCGACCTGACAAGTTCTACGGAGGCGAACTGATGGGCGTCGCGATTCTGCTTGGCGTCTTCGCCTTCGCCGTGTTGCTTGGTGTGCCCGTGGCGTTTGCCATGGGTATTGCAGCCCTGGTGACCTTCTTTCACGAAGGCTTTCCGCTGTTGATCACCTTCCAGCGCATCATCAGCGGTGTTTCGATCTTCTCCTTGATGGCTATACCCTTCTTCATCTTCGCCGGGGAACTGATGTTGCGAGGCGGCATTGCCACGCGACTGGTCCGCCTGGCATCCAGCCTGGTCGGTCACGTGCGCGGCGGCCTGGCGTCGGTCAATATCTTTTCGAGCATGCTTTTTGGCGGTATCTCCGGGTCAGCGGTTGCCGACATCAGCGCACTGGGCTCGCTGTTGATCCCGGTCATGAAGGAAAAGGGGTATCGCGGAGACTACGCAGTGAACGTCACCGTCACCTCCTCGATCGCAGGTGTCGTGATACCTCCGAGTCATAACATGATCATATTCAGCGTTGCTGCAGGCGGCGGCATCTCGATATCGAAACTCTTCCTCGCGGGCGTCATACCCGGCATCCTGATGTGCTCCTGCCTGGCGCTGGTAGCCTGGTTGATCGCGGTGCGTGCCAACTACCCGGCTGACACGTTCCCGGGCTGGCGAGAAGTCGCGATAGCGGCAGGCCAGGCCATTCCCGGGTTCATCACCGCGGTCATCATTGTCGGTGGCGTTCTCTCCGGGGTCTTCACCGTTACCGAATCCGGCGCTTTTGGGGCGCTCTATGCGCTCGCTCTGACCGCAATCGTCTACCGCAGCTTGAGTTTCGAAGACTTCAAGATGGCGGTGGTGCAGTCAGTTCGAACAACTGCCATGGTGATGATACTGATCGGTTGTGCCGGTGCCTTCGGTTATCTCCTTGCACTATTCCAGGTTCCTACCCTGTTGGGCGATGCGCTGAGCGCCATCTCCGACAATCCGATCATCATCCTTTTGATGATCAACGTCATGCTGCTGCTGCTCGGCATGATCATGGACATGGCCGCGCTGATCCTGATCTGCACACCGATCTTCATGCCGATCGCCGTGGCAACCGGCATGGATCCCATTCAGTTCGGCATCATGATGTTGATGAACCTTGGCCTTGGCCTTTGTACACCGCCGGTAGGCACCTGCCTGTTCGTCGGCTGTGCTGTGGGAGGTGTTCCCATAGAACAGGCCGTACGATCGATATGGCCGTTCTATCTGGCCATGCTTGCAGCGCTGCTGCTGGTGACCTACGTGCCAGCCGTGTCCCTCTGGCTGCCCGGGCTCGTCGGGTGAGCAGTCCTTCAACCCAAATCTGTCTCAGACAGGATCACCAACGGACGATCGCCCGCGCATGCGCCACGCTCGCGCTCGAGCCGCCAGGCCGCAAACCCGGCCGAACCCGACGGCGTGGACGACAGCCCATTTTCAGCAAGCTCTACCACGCAAGCGTCCACCGCATTGTCTTCGACGGCAAGGTACTCGACATTTGCACCCTTCAATGCATCGAACGCCAGGGGTGATGCTGTCTTGCAGTCGAGCCGGCCCATGCTCGAGACCGGGCCCTCGACCGTCACCGGCTTGCCGGCTTCGTGACTGCTTGCCAGACACGTTGCAGCCGCGGGCTCGACGATCACGATTCGGGGCTGTACCTGCCAGCGCTGCCGAATCATCCAGGTCATGGCACCGGCCAGACCACCGACGCCCGCTTGCAGGTAGACGTCACTCGGCCAACGACCGTCACGCTCGAAGGCCACGCGAAGTTCTTCCCCGATCACCGAGTAGCCAGCCATGATCAAGGTTGGTATGTCGACGTAGCCCTCCCAGGCCGTATCGGCGACCAGCGTGGCGTTCGTCTCGCGGGCATCGGCGAGCGCCGCATCGAGGCTTTCCTCGTAGGTAACACCCGACCGAACGGCCTCGCCGCCCCGCTCGTTCAAGCGCGCGACGAAATCTATCGGAACCTCGGCCGACAGGTGAATGCGCGCCTTTGCGCCAAGCAGTCGAGCACCGGTGGCAACGGCGATGCCGTGATTACCGGCGCTCGCGCAAACAAATTGCATGTCGCGTTGTCGCGATCGATACGCATCGCTGAACAGCTCCTCGAGGCCTGGTCGAGGACCACCCTTCCCGGCATGCAGATCGCGCGCACTCTCGAGTACTGCGTAGACACCGCCGAGTGCCTTGAACGAGCCGATGCCGAAGCGCGCGCTTTCCTCCTTGATGAGAACAGCCACACCATCGAATTCGACTTCACGCAAAGGTGTTACTGCGTGTACGGGACAGGCGGCTACCGCATCGGCAGCACTCTGCCAGTCCGGCTTGAATGCAGGGAGGAAAACTGTCATTGCGAGCCAGGCTCCATGGCCAGATGTTCAAGGTGCCAGGCCAATACCGAGTTGCTTGTCAGTACCGGCTTGCCGAGTCGCCGCTGCACGGCATCGAGAAAGGGTTGCGAGCGTAGATTGGTACAGGATCCGAAGACGGCTTCACAGTTCTTGTGTTGCCCCAGATCGAGGAGGCCTGCCTGTACGGATTGTGCGCCGATACGCGCCACCCGGGTATCGTCCGATTCATTGAACGTGGCAGCGTGTGAGATCACGATGCCACTCGCCTGAAGGTAATCGAGAAGCGTCTTCGATACAGTTTGCGAATAGGGCGCCAACAATCCGATCCGCGACATTCCGAGGTTTTCCAGTCGCGCTCTCAGGGCGGTTAGTGGATTGGTTGTCGGCACACCCGGAAAGACGCTCTGCAACAGTTCGCCTACGCGTTCCTCACCAATGACGGTACTGGCGGAAGTGCAACCATAGGCGATGGCCGCGTAGCCGATACCCTGAGGAAGAAGGCGTGCCGATGCCGGCAAGTCATGCGCCATCGCACCCAGCGTCTCGGCCGAGACATGCGTACTGTTCGGTATCCGCGAGTGCAATATGCGGATGTCGTCGGGTAACCAGCATCGGAGCTCGTGTTCAATGACTTCGTCGGATTGCAGCACGATCAACCCGACGGTCGCGCGCGGCCCGGACATCGGGTCAAGCTCGGCATCGAGAGCCTTCATGATGACCAGTCGACGACGGGCAAGGTGTTTGCCGCGCGCACGCTCAGAAGTTCGTATCCGTCTTCCGTGACCACCAGGTTTTCCTCGTGCACCATCAGCCTGCCGGGCGCATAGGCAAACCCGGGCTCGAGTGTCATGACCATGTTCGGACGCAACACACAGTAATCGTCTGCCATCAGTGACGGCGGTTCGGTCAACTGCATGCCGAGGCCGTGGCCGAGTCGACCAACGCTGTTCCGACCGGCCGGCGGAACCTCCTGTGACGTAAGAACACGTTGCATGTGTTCGAACACCTCGCTACAGGAAGCACCCGGCCGTACCGCCTCGAGCCCGGTCTCGGTCGCCTCCCAGACTCGTTGGTAGGCCTCCCGTGTCGCACCGTCGGCCTCGCCCAGCGCAAAATTTCTGTCGAAGTCGCAGAAGTAGCCGTCGTAGGTGCAACCCGTATCGAGCATCATCACATCTCCGAAGGCAAGCCTGTGCCCGGTGGGAGGCGCGATGATATCGGCATAGCCGCCATTCCCGACTCCGCCGACCAGGTAGCTGACCTCGTCAACGCCGCTCTCGAGGCAGGAAAGGCGAAATCGACGAAAGAGATCGATGTCGGTCATGCCGGGCGTGATCTCGTCCGGCAGTCGCTGAAACGCCTCCGATGCCGCCTGACAGACATGACGGATCTTCTCGATCTCGAGCGGTGACTTGATAGCCCGAAGGGCTTCAAGCAAAGCGGTCGTGTCGTGCCAGTGTGAATCGGGCAAGGCCTGCCTGACGCGCTGAAAATCGTCGAGCGGCATGCGCAGGTGTGTGCCAGGCCCCTGTTGCAATCCGATGTTGCCCTTCGTGCCGGCAAGCTCACGAAGCGCGTCAACGAGCAGACTCACCCCCTCGTCACTTGGGCAGGGCGATGCCCAGGTTCGGATATCGCTGACCCAGGTCTGCCCCATGCAGGCGGCCCCTATCGCCGGAATGACCGCGACCGGCTGGCCGCTTCGCGGCACAAGCAGGAACCACGGCCGGGTCGGGCTCTGCCAGAAGGCCGTGTGAAAACCGCTGAAATAGCGGACTTCGGCTTCCGTCGTCAATAGCAGAACATCAACACCCGACTCTCCCATCACTCGTTGCGCGTTGTCGAGTCGATCGACAAATTCACGCTGAGGGAACCCGCGACGCGGGACCAGGCGTGGCATCCGCCTAGCCGGGGCTCAGACCACGCAAGCGCTCCGAGCGACGGCGCAAGAGCTCGAGCACCGTCAGCAAGGCGATGGATAACACCACCATGATCGTCGCAACAGCGAGAATGGTCGGCGAGATTTGCTCCCGAAGACCGGTATACATCTGCCAGGGCAAGGTCTTCTGCCCTGCCGAACCCAGGAACAGCACCACCACCACCTCATCGAAGGAGGTTATGAAGGCAAACAACGCTCCCGAAACAACTCCCGGCACGATAAGAGGCATCTGTACGCGAAAGAACGTCTTGACCGGATCAGCCCCGAGGCTCGCGGCCGCCCGGGTCAGCGATCGATCGAATCCGACCAGGGTCGCTGTGACCGTGATGATGACGAAGGGCGTTCCCAGCACCGCATGCGCCAGCACGACGCCAAGATAGGTGCCCTGCAACCCAACCCTTGAATAGAAAAAATACATGCCCGCCGCCGAAATGATGAGCGGCACGATCATGGGCGAGATCAGGATTGCCATGATCGCCCGACGGAAAGGCACATGGCTCTGTGAAAGACCGATGGCCGCAAGCGTTCCAAACGCTGTTGCGAGCACCGTGGCCAAGGGCGCGATGATGAACGAGTTCCGAAGCGCGTTCTGCCAATCGCCGCTGGTCAAGAAGTCTTCGTAGTGCTTCAGCGAATAGCCTTCGGGTTGCAGCGTGAGCATTTCCGGCGTGAAGGTGAAGAAATCTTCGGCGTTGAACGACAGCGGAATGATGGTGAGAATCGGTGCGATCAGGAAGAAGAAGATAGCCGCACAGATCACGTAGCGAAACGTGTAGTGCCAGAATTTCTGGCCAAAGCTTGCGTAGGCAGGTAATCCGCTCATGCGCTATCAGCCGAGTTTGACATTGTCGATACCGACGATGCGGTCATACGTCCAGTAGAGCGCGAGCACTGCCACGAGCAGGATCGTGCCGAGTGCGGCCGCAAGACCCCAGTTCAGGGACGAGGAGATGTGATAAGCGATCCGGTTCGAGATGAACACACCGCTGGTACCACCGACCAGTTCGGGCGTGATGTAGTAACCGATCGAAAGTATGAAGACGAGAATGGAACCGGCGCCGATACCGGGGATCGTGTTCGGGAAGTAGACACGCCGGAAAGCGGTCCAGTCGTCAGCACCCATCGACTTGGCCGCACGCACCCACGAGGGCGACAGCGTCTTCATGACCGAGAACAGCGGCAGTATCATGAAAGGCAGGAGAATATGCGTCATCGCGATGATGGTGCCGGTCATGTTGTTGATCATGACCAGTCGCCCGGCGTCGTCGATGACGTGCGCCCAGACGAGCAGATCGTTGATGACGCCCTGTTGCTGCAGCAACACCTTCCACGCGCTGGTGCGAACCAGAAGCGACGTCCAGAAGGGCAGCAACACCAGTATCAACAACAGGTTGGAGGTGCGGATCGGCAAGGTTGCCAGAAGATAGGCGATGGGATAGCCAAGCACGATGCAGCTTATCGTGATGACGAGACTCATGAACAAGGTCCTCACGAACAGAAGCACATAAAGCCGCTCCTTTTCGGGTTTCCTGACGATGCCTTCTTCGCCCCGCTCGGCATCCACGGCCGCGAGGAAATAACTATCGGTGATTGGCGGAGACAATCGCTTGATCGCCTGCCAGTTCCCGACATTGCCCCAGCCCTTGTCAATATCGACGAACCGTTCACGGTAATCGCCCGCAGGAAAGCCCGGAAGCGCCGCGGGAAGCCCGTCGAACAGGGCAGTGATTTTCGCATCGTCGCTGGCCGCAAGTGACGCCAGTGCGTCAGGGGGCATCGCTACCAGATCGTGATAAAGCGCAGAGTAGGTAAAGCCATACGGCTGCATTTCGTCGGCATCGACATCAGCACCCTCTTCGCTAGCCACGTAGCGCTGCCAGTTCGACCAGGCCGTCGCCGCCCGTGGAAAAGTTCCCGGCCATGCACTACTGGATCTGAGTGCTCCCCAGGCCTCTGCATCGCCCCAGGCCGGGTTGACCGCAACGAACGCGTCGGTGTGGACGCCGTCGTCCATCTTCTTCATGCGTCGTCCGCTCTTCCGGAAGACGCTGGAAATGCCCGGCGTGTTGTAGTTCAGCCGGCTGCCGAGCCGAGTGTGAATCTTCAGTTCCTGCGCGACCATCATGTCGTCCGCAAGCACGGCAAAGACTGATTCGTCAGGTATCTCTTCGCTTTCCACATCCCAGGCGCCCAGCGCCTTGATGGTACCTGGCAACGTACGTTCGACGATGCTGTTCTCGACCGAGCGGAACAGCATGTCACCGATCGGGAAGATGAACGACACCAGCACGAAGATCAACAAGGGCGCGATCAGCATCAGCGCCCGCAACTTCTCGCGCCGGAGCGCTCGCGCCAGGCTCTTGCGGAGCGGCTGGCCGTCGTGCGTGGTGAGTTCGACTGCTTCAGTCATGGTGATAGACGATAAAAGTGGCCGGCGTCTCGATCGACACCGGCCACCCTGTGACCGTCAGGTATCAGCTCGCAAGCCAGGCCTGGAACTTCTGGTCGAGATCATCGCGGTTGTCCGCCCACCACTCGTAGTTGTAGAGGAAGGTGTTCTTGGCGTTGTCGGGATCAGTCGGCATATGCGGCGCCATGTCGATGCCGAGATCGGCATGCTGCCCGACGAGCGGTGCTGAGGATGCCCGTGCAGGGCCGTAGGAGATGTACTTCGCCTGATCAGCCAGCCGCTGCGTGTCAGTCGCAAACATGATGTAGTTCAATGCGCGTGCCTGGCGTTCCTCGCTCAGACCAGTCGGAATGATCCAGCCATCGAGATCAAACACCTGAGCATCCCAGAGCATGGCGACGGGCTGGTCCTGCTCTTCGATGACCGAGAACAGACGACCGTTGTAGGTAGAACCCATGACGATCTCGCCGTCTGCCAGCAGCTGCGGCGTCTCTGCGCCGGCCGACCACCAGATGACGTCGTCCTTGATCGTGTCGAGCTTGGCAAGCGCCTGATCGACACCTTCTTCTGTCGTCAGCAGGTCGTAGACATCATCTACAGCCACGCCATCGCACATCAACGCCCATTCGACATTGTTGATTGGCCGCTTCTCCAGAGCTCGCTTGCCCGGGAAGGTCTCGGTATCGAAAGCGGCACAGACATCTTCCGGTACTGCACCGTTCCAGTCGGCGACGTCGGTACGATAACCAAAGGTCGTGGAGTAAACGATCTGCGGAATGAAGCAGTCCGAGACCAACAGGTCGCCGAAGTCTTCCGAGGCGGGCGTGCCGTCCGGTGCGGGTGCGAGATGCGTGTCGGCATCGATTTCCATCGCGAGCCCTTCATCACACAGACGGATCGCGTCGGCCGCGACAACATCGACGACGTCCCAGGTCACGTTGCCCGCTTCTTCCATTGCACGAAGTTTCGCCACCGCTTCCGCCGACGACTCATCGTTGATGATCTCGACGCCGGTCGCTGCCGAGTAAGGCTCGTGATAAGCCTTCAGCTGGGAATTGGAGTACGCGCCGCCCCAGGACACGATGGTCATCGAGTCAGCACAGTTCTCACACGGTTGGGGCTCGTCCGCCGCGATCGCGAGACTGCCCGCGACCGTCGTGAGCGCCGCAGCCAGTCCGCTGGCCAGACAGGTAGTTCGGGTTTTCATTCAGTTAATCCTCACTTAGATAGATTTCATCGGGAGATTTTCCCTGGTGGCTGAAAAGTTCAGACCTTTACCGCATTCTGCTCCTACACATAGATCGATGCATGCGTCTGTTGCATGACGCCGACCTATGCAACCGCATCGAGCGCCTTGCAATCACTTGCAGACCAACCGATCCGATGGGTCTCGCCTTCGTTCAACGCGCGACGTTCGCCGCGGTTACGTACCTTGACAATAAACTCGTCGTTACCGGCGACCGCCATGACCACACGCAGGTGATCGCCGAGATAGATGATCTCCCGAATCTGCCCCTCGACAATGTTATCAAGTGCTTCATCAGGTTCAAATTCGATGCGTTCGGGTCTGAGCGAGAGGGTGGTGCGCTCACCTATGCCCGCGACGTTGACAGCGTCACACTCCAGTTCGGTACCGTCATCCACTTCGACGCGGCAACGCCCACCGTCCACACCCAGAACCTTGCCGGACAGCTTGTTGTTCTCGCCGATAAATTGCGCGACAAATGAGTTCTGCGGGCTCTCGTAGAGTTCATCCGGTCGCGAAAGTTGCTGCACGATGCCGTTCTCGAACACGGCAACCCGATCGGACATCGTCAATGCCTCGCTCTGGTCATGCGTCACATAAACGACCGTGACACCGAGATTCTCGTGAATGTCCTTGATCTCGTATTGCATCTGTTCACGGAGTTGCTTGTCGAGTGCACCGAGTGGTTCGTCCATCAATACAAGCTCGGGATCGAATACGAGTGCTCTGGCAACGGCCACGCGCTGTTGCTGACCACCGGAGAGCTGCGCAGGCCTGCGATTGCCGAGATGACCCAGCTCCACCATGTCGAGCGCGCGCTGCACCTTGACACGCCGCTCGGCCGCATCGATGTTCCGCAATTCCAGTGGAAAGGCGAGATTTTCGGCAACGCTCATGTGCGGGAACAGCGCGTAGTTCTGAAACACCATGCCGATGCCGCGCTTGTGCGGCGGCACGTTGTTGATTGGCTGGTCATTCAGGAAGATCTCGCCATGCGTCGCGGGTTCGAACCCCGCTAGCATCATCAGGCAGGTCGTCTTGCCCGAGCCCGAGGGGCCGAGCATGGTCAGAAACTCACCCGGAGCGATATCCAGATTCAGATTCTTCACGACAAGCACATCGCCGTCGTAGCTCTTCTGAACCTGCTCGAATCGAACGGCAGCGCCGGTCGCTCCAACAGAATGCCGTTCGTCGGGATTTGTCATCGCCGGAGCTTACCAGTTAAGGACATGACGCTCATGAGGACATGACGCTCATCGCGCGACTACGTGCGCGACGCCAACAGAGAGCAATTGCCCAGAGGTAGGCCACCACATGCCTTCGGCAGGTGTATCGAACATGCGCTCGACGAACCAGGGCGCAACGCCTGCCTTCGCGAACAGGCTGCGGTCGCGGTCCTGTTCGATTTGCGCATCTGTCACGATGATCGATTGCACGGAGTCCATGCGGTCGCCATGCAACCCGATTTTCGCCTCAGACGCAAGCGTCCTGCGCTGACCACCGATAAATGCGACCGCACACGCTGAGGCACAGCGCACATCGACGTGCGTACGGAGCCTGTTTTCCTGAAACAGTCAAGCAAGACCCCGTGCTTCATAGACGTTTCCGGCGAGACGAGGCCCTTCAGCTGCAGCTCTTCATCCTGCATCGCCAGGGTCAACAGAAAAAGGACGAAAACCAGCAGACGCATGGCCACGAGATTCACCCACAAGGACCAGGCGCACGGCTGCAGGCCGCGCCAGTGTCCTTGCCCGTAATTCAAGTGCGACCCTTGACGACCAGATGCTCGGGGCCGTAGGGAAACCCGGTCAGGTTACGGCTCTCTGATTCTTCGATGACCAGAATGTCGTGCTCACGGTAGCCACCGGCGCCCGGCTGACCTTCGGGAATCGTGATCATCGGCTCCATGGAGACGACCATTCCCGGCTCGAGCACGGTGTCGCAGTCCTCCCGGAGCTCAAGCCCTGCTTCTCGCCCGTAGTAGTGACAGAGCACGCCGAACGAGTGCCCGTAACCGAACGAGCGGTATTGCAAAAGATCGTGGCTCGCGTACAGCTCGTTCAATTCCCTGGCGATATCGCTGCAACGTGCACCGGGCACCAGCAAGGACTTGCCGCGATCATGGACTGCACAATTGATCTCCCAATGCCGTCGCGATGCGTCATCGACCTCCGCGGCAAACAAGGTGCGTTCGAGCGCGACGTAGTATCCCGCAACCATCGGAAAGCAATTCAGGCTCAAGACATCGCCTGATACGATTCGGCGACTGGTGACAGGATTGTGAGCACCATCGGTGTTGATTCCCGACTGGAACCAGGTCCAGGTGTCGAGCAGCTCGGCGTCCGGCCACTCGGCGGCAATCTCGCGCACCATGCAAGCGTTGCTTGCCAGAGCAATCTCGTATTCGGGAACGCCGACAGCCAGCGCGTCGACGCAAGCAGCGCCTCCCAGGTCGGCAACGCGCGCCATTCGGGCGATATGCTCGATTTCCTCCGTCGACTTGATCAAACGTAGCCGCATTGCGGTCGCCGAAACGTCGACAAAGGCGACATCCGGGAAGTGATGCGCAAGCTCGCTCCTGAATTCGAGATCAGCATGGTCGAACTCGATGCCGACGCGTCTCGCCGTTCCCAACAAGGGCTTCAGCGCCTGAAAGTAGTTGTCCTTCTGCCAGTCGGTGTAGGTCACGTTGTCGCCGCGCGTTCGGCGCCAGGGCTGACCGCCATCGATTCCCGCGCTGACGCTGGTCACCCGTTCATGATCGATCACGAGCCCATAGCGTCGCCCGAACCGGCAATACAGGAAGTCCGAGAGGTAGCAGATGTTCTGATAGGAAGTGAACAGGGCCACCTCCAGATCGAGCTCGCTCAGGCAACTCCGAACGGCTAGCTGCCGACGCTTGAATTCCGCGTCCGAGAAGGTCGGTTCGGCGCGCTCGCCGTTGCCACGATAGTCGACGGTGCGAGGCATGGCCCCGCCAGCGTTGAGCTCACCTGCGTTGAGCCCACTTTTTTTGCCATTGTGCATGCAGTGTATTCCCGAGACAGATCCGGGCGTACAGGACAAACGGCCAACACCGACTGCGACGACGCCATCGTCGCGGGCTGAGCCGACTGTAACGACCCGAACATCGAGCGTCAACCTGAGCCAATGCAGGTTCGCCAGCCAGGTTCGCCCACCAGGCTCGCCCGCCAGTGTCACCCGCCAGGTCTGCCCGCTACGGCCGCCAGCCAGTGCCCCGCAGCGCCTCGAAATCAGGAATGCCAAAACGTGGCGGATAGCTTGGCTGGACAAAACACAGACCATGAGGGGTCGCCGTGACCGCCGCCTGACGACGATCGCGAGCGGCCAGCAAGGTCTGCATCCAGTCGACTGGCCGTTCGCCACGACCGATCATGGTCAGACAGCCCACCAGAATTCTCACCATGTTGTGCAGGAATCCGTTTGCCCGAACCTCGATCGTCACCCGATCCGCGGCACGCCAGACACGGATGTCATGCAGTGACCGCACGGCATGGTTCGCCTGACATTCGGACGAACGAAAGGTCTGGAAGTCATGTTCCCCGACAAGTACCTGCGCCGCCTCGTGCATGCGCGGGACATCGAGCGGCTGGCGAACCCAGGCAAGCGTTCTCGCGTGCAGACCAGGCCGGGTCGGCCGGTTCAGCAGGGTGTAGCGATAGCTTCTGTCGATGGCTGAGAAACGGGCATGGAAGTCGTCAGCCACGAGCCCGGCCCAATGGACGGCTACCCGCTTGTCCAGATGACTGTTGACGCCGAAAGTCCACGCTCGCAGCGGTCGCTCTACCGACGTCTCGAAGTGCACCACCTGAGCCGCCGCATGTACGCCGGTATCGGTCCTTCCTGCACAGTTGACGGTCAGGGATACCCGGGCAACCTGTGCTATGGCTTCTTCGAGCGCTTGCTGCACCGAACGACAGTGCGGCTGACGTTGCCAGCCGCAAAAACCCCCGCCATCGTATTCGACGGCGAGGGCGATTCGCCTTGTCGGCGCCGGATCGTCAGGGGTCAGGAGATCTTCCGCAGGAGCGTTTCCGCTTCAGAGACCTGTGCCGGGCTGCCACCCTTGACGACCTCATCGAGCGCATTGCTGGCGGAATCCTTGTCACCCATGTCGAGATAGGCCTTGGCAAGGTCCATCATCGTGTCCATTTCATCGGCCGACTGGTCATCGAGCGAGAGGTCGGAGTTCGGCATAGCGTCCATCAGCGCCGCCTCGTCGAGGGACGTCGCGTCAAGGTCAGTTCCATCGAGTTCGTCGAAATCGAGCACCAGATCGTCGGCCGCTTCGACGGCCCGATCTTTCGCAGCATCGTTCGCAGCGGCGCTCGACGCATTCATGTCGAGTTCATCGAGAGTCAGCGCCTCTTCCAGAGCATTGGCCTCACTCGGCATTTCCCTGAGCGGCATTTCCCCGAGTGGCCCCTGATCAGCGGGCTTGTTGGCGTCCTCCTCGAAGCCGGAGAAATCGATCGACTCGTTTCGCTCGGCCGCCAGCTCGTCGGCGATCTGTGAGAAGTCACCCGTGGCTTCCAGATCGTTCTCGTCGAAGGCAAACGCCGGATCGATACTCTGGTCCAGCAGTGCTTCCTCGTCGATCGTTTCGTCGGCCGATGTGAAATCACGGCTGACACTGCTTGACGACTGTGAAACGTCGGTCGCGTCAGAAAAGTCATTGTCGCCCATGGCAGGCCCGTCGAGTTGCCCGGTCCCCATCGCGGCGACCGTCGCGGCGCCGGCGCCGAACAGCGGTTCTCCCGGGCGAAGATCACGACCCATCTCGGCAATGCGCGCCCAACCCGGATTGCTCTCGCCACCGAAGCGCGAGTGGAAATCAGCGGCAACTCGCTGGAAGCCCTCGCCATTGCCCTGAGCATGGTAGGTCTCGAGCAATTTCTGGCTGTATTCGCCATTGTCGGGCTTGCGCTCGATGGCCTTGGTCAAGAGTTCCTCTGCCTGGCCATGAAGGCCGTAGGCCAGGTACACATCGACCTCGGAAATGGTGTCGTCCTTGTCGTCCTCTTCCTGCAAGGCTGCGTCGAAATCCGACTGCATCTCGACGTCCAGGTCTGCCGGATCGTCTCGGCCGCCATCGGCCAGTCCCACCGCTGCCGCGCCGGCAGTCGCCGTTGCCGCCGCCGCCATGCCCGTCTTCTCATCGAATTCGCCAGCGTCATCGGCCAGCGAGTCCGCGACGTTCGGATCGTCGATCGAACCCTCACCGAACTCGACAGCCATCTCCTCGTCTTCGTCGTCGCGTCGACGGCGGAACAGCAGCAGGCCCAGCACGCCGAGCAAGCCGATACCACCCGCCGCGGCGATCATCATCCGCGTCGGATCGCTCATCAATGACTGGAACCACGACTCGTTGCCGGCGGGATCGGTCGCCGGATCGGTCGCCGGATCGGCAACCGTGACTGCCTCGGCACCCTCGACCCCGGCCTCCGTGCCGGCAGCAACTTCGTCCACCGCTCCGTCGACGGCACCGGTCGCCGCATCGGCCAATCGGGCCGCTTCTTCGGCCGCATCGGCCGCAACCTGATCGACGGCCTCGGCACCGTTCCCGACGGCGTCTCCCAGCGCATTGGTCGCCGCATCGGAGGCGTCTGCAACCTCGCCCACGGCTCCGTCGACAACTCCACCAACCGTATCCTCGACGGAATCGCCGAGGCCAGTGGCACCGGCCTCCTCCGCGTTCGTCTCGGGAGTGTCTGTGCCGAGCGCACCGTCGGCGTCGCTGTCCAGGGCTGCCAGCTCTGCCGCTGTGGCCGCTTCTGCCTCTGCCGCGGCCTCTTCCGCTGCTTCCAGGGCGGCGTCAGAGCGAGCCTGGGCAAGCTGCTCTTCCAGGCGCGCTACCTGATCCTGTCGAAGGTTGATCAACGCATCGAGATTTTCACCGGTGCTGGTCAGCTCCGCGACCTGCTCATCGAGATCCTCGCCTTCGACACCCGATGCAGCAAGCTCCTCTCGAGCGAGCTGCAGCTCTCTGTTGATGGTTGCAAGCTGGGCGGAATTGTCGCCCTCGCTCTCCGCCGCCGTCGCACTGGCACCCGTCGAGGTGTTGCCGGAGTCGGTGACGATGCTGAGTTCGTCGCGCTGCAGGACTTCAGCCCGCGCCCGCTCGAGTATCGCCCGTGCCTCGGCGGTCAGCCCATCGGTGGTATCGGCGGCCGCCGTCGATTCGTCGGTGGTGTCGCTCGCCGCGTCGGCCGTATCGGTAGCCGAGCCAACACTTGCGCCATCAGCACCCGTCTCCGACTCGACCGGGGCTTCCTCTTCCGGTTCGGTAGCAGCGACCTGCGTGTCGGCGGTGGTACGGCGCAGGTTGTCGCGGTACTGCTGCCACAGTTCGTTCTGTCGCCCGATCTCCGCCAGTGCCTGCGCCTGTGTCAGCGCTTGAGCTTCGGCTGCACCCGGTATCCGCAGGGTCGCACCGGCCTTGACCAGATTGATGTTGTCGTCGATGAAGGCCGATCGATTGGCCTCGAGCAGCGCGAGCATCATCTGCTGCGTCGAGACGCCGCCGCCTGCCGTATCGGTCGCGATCTCGAACAGCGTGTCGCCGCGAACCACAGTGACCGCATCGGGCCGCGCGGCTTCATCAGCCTCGGCCACATCCACGATCTCGAGCGACTCTTCACCGGCCGCCACATCGGCGCCGACATCGTCGCCAACTTCGACTTCCTCGCCGATGATCTCGACTTCGAAGAGATCGTCGGACAGTTGAAGATCGCTGACCGAGCCAGTCGACTGGGCAACCTGCGCATTCGCGTTCGGCGCCTCGGCGTCGCTGAGCGGCAGAAGATCGGACTCGGCAGACGACAACGCCGCCGTATCCGCATCGAGCTCGTCTAGAGAGACGACATCGCCACTACTGGCTGAATTGGCTGTCTCGACGTCATCCGCGCCGAGCAGCTCCACCTCAAACCCTTCGACTGTCGGCGCCGCATCAGCGTCAGCCGTGCGATTGATGGGAGCAGGAGCGACCGCGGCAGCCTGGCGCTCGATGACCGCGCGATTCTCGGAACCTTCGTCCCGGGCCGCCGGGCCCTCTGTCATGAACACCGGCGGATCGAGGAGCACCGTGTACTCACGCACCATCCGGCCCTGTGGCCAATCGACTTCCAGAAGGAAATTCAGGAATGGTTCGACCACCGGTCGGTTGCTCGCGATGCGAATGACCGGCCGTCCACCACTCGAATCGACCGAGAAGGTCAGATCGGTGAGGGCAGCTGAACGGTCTATACCGGCACGTGCGAAGGCCGCCTCGTCAGCAAGCTTGACGATCATGCCATCGAGCTCGCCGGACTGCACCGAAGTCAGCGGAATTTCCGCATTCATCGGCTGATTCAGCGCCGAGCGCATCTCGATATCGCCCAGGCCGAGTCCGAAAGCACCCCCGGAGGCGAGTGCCAGACTGACTGCCGCTGCCGTCGCAAGTTTTCGCACGTTGTTTAGTCCCGTTCCATCGTCCGGATCCTGATCTGCTGACGCCGGAATCGCAGCAGTACGGATCAGACTTATTGACTATCGCCACGCCATATAGCCGACGTATCGTACTCTTTTCCGCTCGGCCAGCGCCTACAGGTGGTCCCGAACCAGACACTCGGCGATCTGCACGCTGTTCAACGCAGCCCCCTTACGCACGTTGTCGGACACAACCCAGAGGTTTAGCCCGCGTTCCGTACTGATGTCCTTGCGGATCCGACCGACATAGACCGCGTCAGTACCGGCTGACTCGGTCACCGCCGTGGGGTAGCCCCCATCGGTCCGTTCGTCCATGACCACCACTCCCGGAGCACTCTCCAGCAATTCCCGGGCCGACTTCTCATTTATCGGCTCCCGTGTCTCGATGTGAACAGCCTCGGAATGGCCATAGAACACGGGAACTCGAACGCAAGTCGGGTTCACCCGTATGCTGTCGTCTTCCAGAATCCTCGCGGTCTCCCAGACCATCTTCATCTCTTCCTTGGTATAGCCGTTTTCCTGGAAGTCATCTATGTGCGGCAGGCAATTGAATGCGATCTGCCGCGGATAGACCTTCGCAGTGACGTCGAGGCCGTTCAGCAGTCTTGCAGTTTGCTTACCCAGCTCCTCGATCGCCTCCTTTCCTGTTCCCGAAACCGCCTGATAGGTGCAGACATTGACCCGTTCGATACCGAAAGCGTCATGTAGAGGCTTCAACGCTACCAGCATCTGGATCGTCGAACAATTGGGATTGGCGATAATGTTGGTCGCCTTGTATCGAGATATCGCGTGCGCGTTGACCTCTGGCACGATCAAAGGCTTGTCGTCGTCGTAACGAAACGCACTCGTGTTGTCGATGACGACGCAGCCGGCAGCAGCGGCCTTGGGCGCGTATTCGAGCGAAACCTGCGCGCCGGGTGAAAACAGACCAACCTGCACCGTCGAGAAATTGAAGGTGGCGATGTCCTTGACGACCAGCTGCCGTCCTCCGAAGGCCACCCGCTTGCCGGCCGAACGCTCGCTGGCCACCGCATGAATCTCACCAATCGGAAAATCCCGCGCGTGCAGGATTTCCAGCATCGTCTCGCCCACCGCGCCGGTTGCGCCGACGACGGCCACATCGAAGGTTCTGCTCATCGAGCGGCCCTTTGCAGCGAGCTCATGACCGCGTCGCCCATGCCCCGGGTGCTGACCGAATCGACGCCACCGCCGATGTCCCGGCAACGGACACCGTCCGCGAGGGTCGCGCCGACCGCATTCTCAATCGCGTCAGCTGCTGCCGCTTCATCGAGCGTGTAGCGCAGCATCATTGCCACTGACAGGATCGTCGCCAACGGATTCGCTATGCCCTGCCCGGCGATATCCGGCGCTGAACCGTGAATAGGCTCGTACATCCCGCGGCCATCGGCATCGAGCGATGCCGAAGGCAGCATGCCGATGGAACCTGTCAACGCGGCCGCTGCGTCGGACAGGATGTCCCCGAAGATGTTGCCGGTGACAATGACGTCAAATTGCTTCGGCGTCTGTACCAGCTGCATGGCGGCGTTATCGACATACATATGTGTCAATTCGACTTCCGGATAGTCTCGGGAGACCTCGATGACGACTTCGCGCCAGAGTTCCGACACCTCGAGAACATTGTGCTTGTCGACCGAACACAAGCGTGCAGCTCTTGCATCGCTCGATCGCTGCCGGGCGATCTCGAAAGCGCGCACGGCGACGCGGCGGATCTCGCTCTCGCTGTAGACCATCGTATTGAAGCCCACGCGCTCACCGTTACGTATCTCGATGCCGCGCGGCTGCCCGAAGTAGAGCCCACCGGTCAACTCCCTGAGAATCATGATGTCGAGTCCCTCGACCCGTTCCGCCTTCAGCGAAGACGCGTCGGCGAGCGCAGGATACAGGAGTGCGGGACGAAGGTTCGCGAACAATCCCAACTCGGCGCGCAAGCGCAACAGACCCCGCTCCGGTCGCTTCTCACGCGGGGCCTCATCGAAGCGTGGCCCACCGACGGCACCCAGCAGGATGGCATCGGCCTCCCGGCAGGCTGCGAGCGTCGACGCAGGCAATGGATCGCCTTGCGCTTCCCAGGCGGCACCGCCGAAGGCATGCTCCGCCATCGTCAGCTCGAGCGCATACCTGTCGTTGAGGTAAGCCAGTACACGACTTGCTTCGGCAACGATTTCCGGGCCGATGCCGTCCCCGGGCAATACAACGATATTTCTCACTGGTCGGGTACCTCCTCGCTGTCGATCGTTTCCACTTCGGCCGCCGCGTCGGCGTACCAGAGTTGCATGTGCGGGTCCTCGAGCGTCGACACGATCCATGCACGTGTGTCGGGAGGCGTGCGGATGCCATAGCTGCTAAAGCGCGTGGCGACCGGTGCAAACATCGCATCGGCCACCGAGTAACGTCCGAACAACCAGGGGCCACCGCTCTTCGCGAGCGACGACTCGAACAGCTCGATCAAGCGATCGATGTCCACCCGGGTGTCGAAGTCGGGCTCGAATCCCTTGATCTGCCGTCGACAGTTCATCGGCATGTGACTGCGCAGCGCCATGAAACTCGAATGCATCTCGGCGCTGATGGCACGCGCCTGGGCCCGCCGCGCCACCGACTCGGGCCAAAGCGGTCCCGCCTCTGACTTGTCAGCAATGTATTCACATATCGCGAGCGAGTCCCACAGCACGAGCGGCCCGTCATGCAAGACGGGCACTTTCCCAGCCGGGCACAGCTCCTTCATCATCAACGCGCCTTCGGTGGTGTCGAGCGGAATGCGCACCTCCTCGAATTCGAGCCCGGCGTGCTTCATCAGGATCCACGGGCGCAGTGACCAGGACGAATAGTTCTTGTTGCCGATGATCAATTTCATGCAGGAAACATCCACGGCGCGGTACGCTTGCGTTCTGCTTCGTAGTCCTCGATCAGATTTCGACGTTGCAGTGTCAGCTCGATATCGTCAAAACCGTTCAGCAGACAGTGCTTGCGAAACTCGTCGACCTCGAAGGGGTGGACCTCGCCTGACGGTGTGGTGACAGTCTGCGCCTCGAGATCGATGGCCAGTCGATAGCCTGCATCAGCCTCGCATTCTGCCGCGAGGCCATCCACGATCACCTTGTCGAGAACGATCGGCAACAGCCCGCTCTTGAACGAATTGTTGTGGAAGATATCAGCGAACCCCGGCGCGATGACCGAGCGTATGCCAAAGTCGTCAAGTGCCCAGACAGCATGCTCGCGCGATGAGCCACAACCGAAGTTCTCGCCGGCAATCAACACCTCGGCACCCTGATATCGCTCGTGATTCAGGATGAACGAAGGGTCAGGCTGGCGTGTGCTCGAATCCTGCCCCGGAAACCCCGGATCGAGATAACGCCATTCGTCAAAGAGGTTGACGCCGAAGCCCGATCGCTTGATGGACTTCAGGAACTGCTTGGGAATGATCGCATCGGTGTCGACATTCGAGCGCATCAGCGGAACGGCGAGGCCATCGAGTCGGGTGAACTCACGCATGTTCTGCCTCCGGGAAGTCACGTACGTCGACAAAGTGACCGGCAATAGCGGCGGCCGCCGCCATGGCCGGGCTGACCAGGTGAGTACGCCCGCCCTGCCCCTGACGCCCCTCGAAGTTCCGGTTCGACGTTGATGCGCAGCGCTCACCCGGTTCGAGCCGGTCAGCGTTCATCGCCAGGCACATCGAACAGCCCGGTTCGCGCCACTCGAAACCCGCCTCACGGAAGACTTCGTCAAGCCCCTCGGCTTCGGCTTGCGCTTTCACCAGTCCCGAGCCCGGCACCACCAGCGCCTGCTTGATGCTATCGGCCACTTTCCGCCCGTCGACCACCGCGGCGGCGGCGCGCAAGTCCTCGATGCGCGAGTTGGTACAGGATCCGATGAAGACGCGATCGAGGTAAATATCGATCAGGCGCGTTTCCGGTTCGAGATCCATGTATTCAAGCGCGCGACGAATGCCTTCGGGCCGGGTAATCGTCTCGCCCGCGTCAGGATGTGGCACCGTGCCGCCGATCGGCGCGACCATTTCCGGTGACGTACCCCAGGAAACCTGCGGCTCGATGGTCGTCGCATCAATGTGCACCTCCTTGTCGAAGACGGCATCGGAATCACTGACAAGGTCCCGCCAGGCAGCCTCGGCACGCGCCATCATGTCGCCCTCGGGCGCATAGGGCCGGCCTTGCAGATAGGCAATCGTCACATCATCGACGGCGATCATGCCGGCCCGCGCGCCCGCCTCGATCGACATGTTGCAGACTGTCATGCGCCCCTCCATGGAAAGCGCCTGAATCGCATCTCCGGCAAATTCGATAGTGCAGCCGTTGCCTCCCGCCGTGCCGATGCGACCGATGACCGCGAGCACAATGTCCTTTGCCGTCACCCCGCGACCGACGGCGCCGTCGATGCTGACGCGCATGTTCTTCGATTTTTTCTGCAAGAGTGTCTGGGTCGCCATGACGTGCTCGACCTCAGAGGTACCTATGCCGAAGGCCAGAGCGCCGAATGCGCCATGCGTGGAGGTGTGCGAATCACCGCAGACTACCGTCATGCCGGGAAGCGTTGCACCCTGCTCCGGACCGATCACGTGGACGATGCCCTGACGCAGATCGTTCATCCGGAATTCGGTCACGCCGAACGTCTCGCAGTTGGCGTCCAGCGTCTCCACCTGCAGCCGTGACACCGGATCGGCAATACCTGCCACCCGATCGGTCGTCGGTACATTGTGGTCGGCCACTGCCAGCATCGAACCTGTTCGCCAGGGCTTCCGTCCGGCGATTGCGAGCCCTTCGAAGGCCTGCGGTGACGTCACCTCATGGACAAGGTGGCGGTCTATATAGAGAAGGACTGTGCCATCGTCTTGCTGGTTGACGACGTGGGCGTCCCACACCTTGTCGTAGAGCGTCTTGCCGGGCATGAGAGTTCTCCGAGCCGCCGTAATTGACCCTGGATTCTATCGGCGAGTGAGAGATTACTCAAAGTCATTGTGGTGATGCTTGGCATTCCATTCAGGAATGGCACATTCCAGGGTCAGCTTCGGCCAAGCAAGCGATACTGCGCCGCCTTGTTCCGAAGGAACGGCAGACCGTTGTCCATCACCTCCTTGAAGTCCTTTGCCACCGGCCGCCAGACCGACAGGCCATAGCCGATCTCCGGCGGCATGTTGATGAAACTCTCCATGGCGAGCCCACCCTTGAAGCCGATGGCGGCGAGCGTCGAGAAGATCTCGTCCCAGTCGCAGGTACCTGCGCCCGGTGTGCCACGGTCGCTTTCCGACAGATGGATGTAACGCAGGTGCTCGCGCGCATCGAGAATGCCGTTGCCGGCGCCCTTCTCCTCGATGTTCATGTGATAAGTATCGAGGTGAATGAAGATGTTGTCGGCGCCAATGCGTTCGATCATGTCGACCGCTTGCCAGCCGGTATTGATGAGATGGTTCTCGTATCGGTTGACCGGCTCGATTCCGAAAAGGAGACCCTGCTCGTGCGCGTAGCGCGAAGCCGCGTCGAGTACTCGGGCGACGTTGTCGAGTTCCTTCCCGGTCGGCGGGTGACCCGTGCGTTCGCCGATGCCACCGAAGGTCACGCCGGAAAGGGCTTCGCCGCCGAGCTCGGCGGTCTTGTCGATCGCGCCCTTGAGATGCGCGATGGCGCCCTCCGGGTTGACCGATGCCCAGACGGGCTCCGGAAGGCCGAGCGAACAGACCGCCCGCAGCCCGCTCTTGTCGAGCAGTGCGCGCGTATGCGGCGCATCGACGCCCGCCACGTTCAGCATCGGGATCTCGATGAAATCCATCCGGTACTCGACGGCTGCCGCGACCGCAGCCTCAGCGCCTGTCCGGTCCCAGTTCATCGTCCACATGCTGGTGTGTACACCGAAGCCTTGCATGGCTATTTCCCTTGTCTGAAGTGATTGACTTTCTTGAGGTGACAGAATTTTTTCAGATGATCGAATCGACCGGCAAGATGTCGCAGCATCATCACGCCGATCAACAGAAGTCCCCAGACCGCTGTGGATAGATGCTGGTTCGCGCCGAGCAGATTCAGCCCGGACGACACGCTCTGCAGGATTATCAACGCGAGTACGACCGGCAGCACCCGACCGAAGCCACCGAAGGGATCGACCCCGCCGAGAAAACAGGCCAGCACCGTGATCAGCAGCAAGGCCTCGCCGTGGCCTACCCGGACCGAATTGAAGCGCGTCAGCATGAGGATACCCGCCAGCGCACAGAGCACGCCGGAGAGCGTGTAGATCAGCGTCAGCGTGCGACGGGTATGCACGCCCGAATACTCGCTGGCACGAATGTTCGAGCCGATCATGTAGACCGCCGCGCCGTGTCGCGTGTGCGCAAGGAGCACATGCCAGAGAGCCGCGACGCCCAGAAAGAGCAACAGCGGTATCGGCACACCGAGAATTGAACCGTGGCCGATTGGCCGGAGGTACTCCGGGAAGCCGGAGATGTCACCACCACGGGTCAGGAACTCGCCCAGTCCGCGCAGGAAGATCATCATCGCGAGCGATACCAGGATAGGGTGCGCGCCGACATAGGCGATGACGAGTCCCATCACGAGACCGGACAGCGCACCGACGGCAATCGCCGCGATCGAGCCAAGGGCGAACGCCAGGGGCCCGGCATCCGGCCCACCGAAAGATATCAGCACCCAGGCGAGCGTGAGACCCGACAGGTTCGCCGTGTAGACGATGGCCAGATTCAGCCCGCCAGACAGGATCGGCGCGAGCATCGCCAGCGTCAGCAACCCGAGCGCGGGCAGCTGAAAGGCGATCGATCCGAAATTTCCAAGGGTCAGGAACCGCGGTGTTCCCGCGCTGAACAGCACGATGACGCCGCACAAGACGATGATCAGTAGCGTCAATTCCGACTTGATCAATTCCGATTTGAAGAGCGACTTCACGGGCGACGGAAAGACAGGTTGGTTGTCGAGATCGCCAACAGGATGATCGCGCCGATGATCATCTTGAAGGCGAACGGTGAGACACCGAGCAGATTCAGCCCGTTCTGAGTGACGGCGACCAGCAGAACGCCAAGCACACACCCGACAACGGTGCCACGCCCCCCGCCGAGTCGGGCGCCACCGAGGACGACCGCGGCGAGCACATCGAGCTCGCGACCTATCAGTGCATTGGGCACGACCTCTTGAGTGATGTTGACCTGCATCAACCCCCCTATGCCTGCCATCAATCCCATCCAGCCGAAAGCGACAAACTGCATCAGCGCGACCGACACTCCGGCGCGCGCCGCGCCGTCGGGGTTGTCGCCGAACGCATAGAGCTGACGACCCAGCGTCGTATGCCGAATAAGCACCCAGGTAAGAACGACACAGACCAGCGTCACCAGCACCGGCAGGTTCAGTTCGGCCCAGCGCCCGTCCGCGCTCTGGTGTTCCCAGAGAACGACGCGTGTGGTCCACCAGTCCGGCAGATTGTAGATGAATCGCCCTTTGGTGAAGAACATCAACAACCCGAAAAAGGCGTTGAAGGTGGCGATCGTGACCACGATGGTGATGATTCGGAAACCGTGTATCAGACTTGCATTGATAAATCCGAGCGCCACACCCAGCACACCAGCAACAGCAAAGCCGATCAGCCAGTTGCCGCCGCCCAAGGCTTCGAACACTGAAACCGCTGCATACTGCACGACCGACGCAGCGACAGCGAAGGAGATATCGATACCGCCCGCAATCAGCACGACCAGCAGACCCACTGCCCAGATCACATTGACCGCGTTGTTGTTGAGTAAGGATGTGAGGTTGCCCGCCGTCAGGAACTGATCTGACGCGGCGGATAACGACACCACGAGCAACCCCAGGACAAGCATCAGGGAGAGCTCGGTCGGGTGACGACGGAACACGCTACGCATAGATTCGGGATTCGAGCGACTCGAGCGTGATCTCACCCGGCAGGTAGTCGCCAACGATGCGCCCCTCTGCCATGTGCAACACACGATCAGCATTGAAATACACCTCCGACACCTCGTCGGATATCAGCAGGATCGCCAGACCCTGATCGGCAAGGCGTTGCACGATGTCGAAGACGCCGGCACGCGCGCCAACGTCCACGCCGACCGTCGGACAATCGAGGATGAGTAGCCTGGGCTCGGTGGTCAGCCACTTGGACAACACGACACGCTGCTGATTGCCGCCGGACAGGGTCGACACGGCGTCTTCTGGACGGCCGATGCGTATGGACAACTCACGCACCCAGCGCGCGACGGTATCGCCGATTCGGCGCCGCGAAAGCAAGCCGCTCGGGCTCGACAGACGAGGCAGCACCGGCAACACGATATTATCCGCGATCGACTGCTGCTGAATCAGCCCGAGAGACAGTCGGTCTTCCGACACGTAGGCGATGCCCACGCGCATCGCATCACGGTTCGAATCGAGTTCGACCGGCTTGCCGTCAAGCGACATCCCGCCCCTGTCGGCGCGCGTCATGCCAAACAGCGTATGTGCAAGTTCAGTCCGCCCAGCACCGATCAGGCCGGTTAAGCCAAGTACCTCGCCCCGGCGAATACGCAGGGTCACATCTTCATACTCACCCTTGCGCGTCAGCCGTGTCACCTCGAGCATGACAGTGGCAGTCGACAGATCCCGAAAGCGGATCGACTGATCGAAATTCTGCCCCGTCATCAACTCGGTCAGCCGCGAGGTCGTCATGTCGGCCGTGTCATGGACGCCAACGAGCCTGCCGTCACGCACGACGGTCACCCGGGATGCGACGTCGATGACCTCCGCCAGCCGATGACTGACGAACACGATCGCCACACCCGTCGCCGAGAGCCGCCTGACGATCTCGAGCAGCCGATCAGTCTCGGTCTGCGTCAACGACGACGTTGGCTCGTCCATGAAGATCAGGCGAGCGTCGCCGACCAGTGCACGCGCGATCGCGACGATCTGACGCTTGGCAATGGGCAGGGTACTGACCGGTTCATCGAGCTCGATGGAGATACCGAGCGAGGCGAGTGCCTCTTGTGCCAACGTGCGCAGACGCGCGTGCGAGACCCGCCTCGGGCGCGCCCCGACCAGCGTGTCGAAGGCGATATTCTCGGCGACACTCATTTCGGGGAACAAGGCGAATTCCTGCCAGATGACCGCAATCCCCCGTGCTCGCGCCTCGAGTGGCGTCATGCCTTGCACGGGCTCGCCAAAGAGTTCGATCTCGGCACCGGGTTCCGGCGTGTGAACCCCGGTGACGATCTTGATCAGCGTGCTCTTGCCACAACCGTTCTCACCGGCGAGACAATGCACCTCACCCTGTCCGACCTCGAAATCGAGATCATCCAGCGCACGAACCCCGCCGAACACCTTCGAGACATGCCGAAGGCGGACGGCGGGTACAGCTACGGTGGCGGCCTCCAAGCCGACGTACTCAAGCCGCAGTACTAAAGGCCGAGGTCTGCCAGTCCACCGACGGTATCGGCGTTGATCTCGAGCAGGTTGTCGGTGATGATGTCCAGGTTCTCGACGTCAGGGCTTACGACGCCCAGCCCTTCGATATTTGTGCCCTCGGCTATCTCCGTGCCATCGACGAGCATCTTGCCCATCGTCACGAACACACGACCGGCCTCGGCCGGGTTCCACATGAAGCCCCCGGAGATGATGCCGGACTCGACCAGCTTCTGGCCCTGACCGGGCGAGAAGGGACCCAGCACATGTACCTTGCCACCGAGCCGCCGCTCCTCGATCGCCCGACCGGCACCAATCGGACCTTGACTACCAAAGGCAAGAAAGCCATTCAGATCAGGGTTGGCCGCCAACAAGTCTAGTGCGGTCTTGCGGCTGTCGTCGACATTCTCAGCCACACCATAGCGCTCACCGACCAGTTTGATGTCAGGGTATTTTTCAGCCATGTAGGCGTTTGCTGCATCGGCCCAGGCATTGTGCAGCGGAACAGTCAGAGAGCCGACGAAAACCGCGTATTCACCCGCACCACCCATTTTCTCAGCCAGCAATTCTGCATGCGCCTCACCAAAGCCCTCAGCCGAAGCCAGTTCGAAGTTCCAGTCAACGTTGTTCAAGCCTGGCCCTTCGTGCGAAACCACCTTGATGCCAGCCGCCTTGGCCTTCTCGAGCACGGGCTCCAGCGCAACCTCGTCATTCGGTACAACACCGATGACATCGACACCCTTCGCGATCAGATCCTCAATGGCGCGCACCTGCAAGGCAGGGTCGGCCGACGTCGGACCGACCATGAAGGCATCCATGCCAAGCTCTTCACCGCGCTCCTGAATGCCTGTCTCCATCGCGTTGAACCACGGGATACCGCCGATCTTCACGACAACACCCATGGAAGGTTTGTCCTGCGCGAACGCGGCACCTGCGAGGACACTGCCTGTCAGGGCGACAGCAGCCAGAACGACACCTAGTTTCTTTTGCCCGAACTTCTTTTTCTCGAATCTATTTTTCCCGTTTATGCTTTTCATTGGCAGTCCTCCGAGTGGAAGCACCGAGACTGCACCGGACGTCTGGTTGTTGTCAACGCATCCGGTTGAATCCACAGAATCAGCTCACCGGCCTTGTGGTAGCCAACGATCGGGCAGGTGCGTGGTCAAGCGCACGGTCAAGCGACTCTGAATTGCTCGAGCCAATCGCTGCTTGTTCCCCCAATTCCAGCGCCGCAATCACTTGCAGTTCGGCTCTCATTTCCATGTAGATTTGAAGCCGACCCATCGCGGCTGTCTGATCGACCGTCCGCCCGACTGCCTACCCGACCGTCCGCCCGACCGTCTGCACGTCGCCTTGGCCCAGCCACATGACGGCCGTCGCTTCGCACCAGACGGAAGCGCTGCACGGCGGCGATCGCTGCCCGTGTCCGCGACTGTTCGTCTTTGGTCATCGTCAGTTGCTCATGCTCCGGCAGTGCAATCGATTCTCTGGTGATGCGCTCGAGTCGCAGATTCCCTTCATGCAACTGCAGATGACAGCCGTCGCGCCGTCGCTGCTGCGATCGGACCGTAGCCTGCAATGCACGGTCGTTCAGGCGGAAGTTCGTCCGGCGGCGTACCGCTCCGGACACTCGCATCCAGCATTGAATCACCCGCTAAAACCCGTGCGTCGATAGTCACAAAGACCCGGTAGCGATCAGCGCTCGCAACCGGTTCACCGAGATGAGCGAGCGATCGGGCTGACATCAAGACCGCCGCGTCGGCGCGTAGCTGTCGGGCTGTTATTGGCGGTGCAATGGACTCATGTTCGGACAGCTCGTCCTCGGGCCCCTTCCCCGCAATCTGATCAGCCTTGAGCACATCTTCCTGTGCCTCGAGCGCTTTCAGGAATTCGGCAGCCCGATCGTGCGGCAGGTCCAGGGTAATGCGCGTGGTACAGGCATCGCGTCGTCGCGAGGTCAGTGAGCGCTTCTGGAAGGCCTGCAGGGCGCGCGCCGACTCGGTATCCACAGGGTCTCCCGTGTCGGTATCACCATGGTGCCAGCGTTGGCACAGATCGACTGTCTCGGACGCCGAGAGCTCGAGGGCCGCGGCAACCAGTTCCTGTTCGCAGGCGGAATCGGCAACGCGCGTCAGCTCACGAACCTTGGACCAGCTCAGCTTGCCGAGTGCGAACAATGACTCGATGACGGCCAAGTCTTGAAGCGCCCGCGCCACGCGCAGCCGCTCGAGCGCAGTTATACGACATATACCGAGCGTGCGATCCATCCACTGGGCGCAATCGCGACAGCCACCACTTTCCGAGTCAGCCGCTTTCCAGAGTTGCAGTTCATCGATTCGCACCAACAACTTCAGCTGCTCGGCCATGTTCCGATCGCTCGATCGGACGAGTCGACCCAGTCTGTCGATCAGATCCTGGTTCGACTCCGGAAACGTTTCAGAGCCCGAGCTTGCTCCAGCGGCTGAACCGATTGCTGACTCAGTCACTGGATCGGTCTTTGATTCAGTTGTTGACTCGGTTGTTGACTCGGTTGTTGGCTCGGTTGTTGGCTCGGCACGTGGCATAGCAATCGAGCCAGCTGCCACACGGGAAAATACGCGTAGTCGATCAGCATTTGCCTGCCGATCGGCTGATGCCATGCTTGCGCCTTCGATCAGTGCTGTCGCTAGTCTCAGCGTCTGCCCACGACGGACAAGATCGGGTGGGAGGGTGCTTGCTTCGCCGCGTTGATCTGCTCTGGCAGAGTCAGTGTCAGAAGATTTGACCTGATAGTCCGCGGGATTCTCGGCAACATGGCATGAGGGACTGGCGTTCAACAACGCATATGAACGCAAGAGTCTTGGTGTGCTGTGCTCCATGCGGATTGTGCTCCTTTGGCGACTCTCGGCGGCCGTCTTAGCCCCCGTCTTGCGAGAATTCGAGTCTCACGCAATTACTGTATATTTTATCACATGACGGCCCGTGTTTCCGAATGGAAAACGAGTTCCCGAACAGTGATTCGTACACTGATTCGAGCAGTGTTTCGAGCAGTGTTTCGAGCAGTGATTTCTGCGACGTTTCATGCAGTATTTCCCGCTCCGCACTCTCCGACCCGACTGACACACAGAAGGCAAGAAACGAGGAGGCAAACGGCTCACATCGCGCAATGCACTCAAGCTTTTTCACCCGAGATGTATATTTCGGTGTGCCCCGTTCGTCTTACAGGCACAGCATCGACGATCTGCGGGGTCGATCCTGCCGACAATACATGCCCGTACACGCACGTCAATGGAGCTATGTCATGCAATACCTCTGTCTGATCTACCACGCCGAAGACGTCGGACCGCAACCCGGTGGCCCTGACTTTCCAGCGTTCATGCAGGCCTACCAGACCTTCACTCAGGAAGCGGTGGAGAAAGACATGCTGGTGTCCGGCAATGCGTTGCAACCTGTCGCGACGGCCACGACAGTGTCGCGCGAGACCGGCAAGGTCGAGATCACCGACGGACCGTTTGCCGAAACCAAGGAACAGCTCGGCGGCTACTACCTGCTCGAGTGCAAGGATCTCGATGAAGCACTCGTCTATGCCACGAATATTCCATCGGCTGAGCACGGTCGTATCGAAGTGCGTCCGGTGGTTGTCTGGGACGACTGAATCAGCATGCAGCCTCCGTTCCAGCTCGAGCAGACGATCAATCGTATAGTTCGAGAGGAATGGGGGCGGTTGCTATCCGCATTGGTCGCCTCGCTCGGTGACCTGCAACTTGCCGAGGACGTTCTGCAGGACGCGGTCGAAACAGCACTCGTGGACTGGAACCGGAACGGTTTGCCCCGCTCACCGGCATCCTGGCTGCTGCAGGTTGCCCGTCGCAAGGCAATCGATCGCTTTCGCCGCGATACGCACTTTCGCCGACTGGTACCCGACATCACCTACCTGACTGAGCTGGAGCGCTCGGACGATGGTCCCGAAACTGTCGAGGAAATTCCCGACAAGCGGCTCGAACTGATATTCACCTGCTGCCACCCGGCGCTCGACGACAAGTCACGCATCGCCTTGACGCTGCGCACGCTCGGGGGCCTGACCAGTGAGGAGATCGCACGTTGCTTTCTTGACCGGCCCGGAACCATGGCGCAACTTCTGGTGCGCGCGAAACAGAAGATCGCACTGGCCGGCATTGCCTACGAAGTACCGAGCGGCGAGCGACTGAATGAGCGACTGCCGGTCGTACTCGCCGTCCTGTATCTGATCTTCAATGAAGGTTACTCCGCCACCTCGGGGAAAGAAGCCATGCGCCGCGAGTTATCTGACGAGGCGATCCGCTTGGCTCGCATGACGGCCTACCTCCTGCCCGCCGAGCCCGAAGTCAACGGGCTTCTTGCCTTGATGCTGCTGCATGACTCGCGGCGCGCGACTCGTCAGTTCGGCGACAGAACGCTAATTCCGCTCGAGGCGCAGAACCGATCCGCCTGGAGCCGGCCACGGATCGACGCAGCCGTAGCGTTACTAAAATCAACCTTGCGACAGCAGCGCGTCGGCCCTTATCAGCTACTGGCGGCCATCAGCGCACTGCATGCCGAAGCCAGGCACTGGGAGGACACCGACTGGCGGCAGATCGCCGCACTTAACGATCTTCTCTTACCGAAGATCGAGAGCTATCAGCCGTATCATGCCGCCCGGGCAGACATTCTGTCGCGTGCCGGGCGCCGGGCTGAGGCGAGAGAGAGTTACGATCGCGCGATCGACATGGCGGGCAACGAGGCTGAAAGACATCTGCTCATCACGCGGCGTGATGAGCTGTAAGCGTTGGACAGATTGAAAGTCATCGAGCGCGGCCGAACACCGATTGAAGATCAGCCCTTCACATGCCGCGTGACATACCCCTGTGCATAGGTTCGCTTCATCCTTGCGGAGCATTTCCCTGTAGGTACGGGAGTTGCAAAACGCGCAGGATCGATGATGGGCAGCGCATACGGAGCTTTACCGTCCACCATCCAGTCGGCCAGGTATTTTCCAGAGCCACCAGTCGTGCCAATCCCTACCGGAAAACCGACAGCGAGCCAGAGTCCGGGATGACTGCGCACCGGTCCGACCAGTGGACGGAGCTACGATCGCCATGCCCGACACCGACGAGAATCAGATTCGCTACCCACAGTCGACCTCGCAGGCCTCAGGGCCCGGTTTTCCGCGTGTCGGCTGATCTGTCTACTGCGTCGAAGGCATGCGCGTCTCCGGTCAGCTCAGGCCATCAGGATGATTTGTGCATTGACGAAATAGCCCTAACCGTAAGCATAGGTCACATTCATGACCCATCCAACTTTCTTTGTGGTCAGATTGGCTATCGATTCAAGCAGATCTCCTTCAGACGATACGCCGCCCGAGCCGAACTTCCGTTTCGTGCTTGATCCAGAAGTCACCGCGCGCGCCTCCGATTTCTTTATTAATAACGCGAACACCTTCTTTCCGGCCGCACTTGAGCAGTTGAACGCCTTGCCGGGGTTGCTTCCTGAAACAGTCGTGATCACGTATCGCGACTGCGGCATTGCCAACGCGTTCTATGATTCGTCCGATCGCACTATTACGATATGCTCCGAACTCGATAACGCACAGTACAATTTGTTACTCGAACTCGGACTTGATAGTGACGACGCATTCGTGCTATCGGACTTCAGCACGGCATTTGTAATAGATCATGAGATCGGGCATGCCCTTGTCGATATTCTCGATATACCCATCGCGGGTAACAATGAGTCGACCGCGGACGCCATCGCGACAGTTTTGTCAGTCGAGCGTAGCCTCGGTGGTACGACGCGTCCCTATTCGCTTTTTGGCGGACTTTCCCTGGCTGATCAACCAACTTCCTACGGCGATGAACACGGAAACGGTCAGGATCGTGCCGGGGATATTATCTGCTGGACAGTAGGTGGTCGGACGGAGCTGCTATTCGATTCTGGCGTACAGAGCCTCGTGCAACCTTTCGTGGAAGCCGGACGCGATTGCACGGCTGAATATCAAGATCATTGTCCGCCGTGTGTCGCTGGTTGCCGGGTTTTGCGCCACGCTTGGCAGTGGCTAAGACGTCACTCGACCCGGCACCGCGTGGGCTTCTTGATCTGATCCGACACCGAAAGCGCGCTAAGCCGCTGCAAAGTGATCGGGTGGTGCCGACAGCGACGAAGACGCTACATTTCCAAGCACAGTCTTGACAGATGACTACGGTCCCTGCGAGCTTGCCAGCCCCACACTCCGCGTTTTCATTGCTCGTCGCAGTGCTCTACAACTCTACGTCGACGTTGATCGACAGGGTCGAGCTTCCAGAAAAGTGACTCACCTCTTAATTTTTCCATCCTGCGAGAAGGACAGGCATCCTGCTGAACCCGCGATCCGTATCGAAGGGATGATTCGTGACAGCAGGAATCCCTATCGCATGACCTTTCGACCAACCCTGATACTGCTTGCCGCACTGGCGATGCTGTCCAATCCGGTCAGCGCAGACTTCAACCATGACGTCGCGCGCAATCCCGATAATCTTGTCGGCAAGGCGCGCTTGAAGTTCATGTTCTGGAACGTCTTCGACGCCGAATTGCACGCACCCGACGCTACGTTTGACCCGAATGAGCCTTTCGCTCTCTCACTATCCTACTTGCGCAAGTTGAAAGGCGACGAGATCGTCGAGAAGTCGATCGAGGAAATCGCGGCCCAACAGGGCAAGCAGCCGGGCGACGACGCGGGCAACGGCACGGACGACTTGCAGCGTTGGGAGACGCAGCTTGCTGCCATCATCCCTGATGTCACCGACGGTACGACCATTACCGGGCTCCGTGACGAGCAGGGGCACACGCTGTTCTACCGTAACGGAGAACCGCTAGGTCGCATCGATGATCCGGCATTCACGCAGCGTTTCTTCGACATCTGGCTCGGCGAAAGCACCTCGGACCCGGTATTCCGCAAGCGTCTGCTCGGCCTGAACTGAGTCGGATCGAACGCAGGTTGCTATGCTCCGGCCATGAGCGAATCCTCCGAGTACACACCACCCGCCGTCTGGACTGACGATGCCGAGAGCGGCGGCACCTGGGCCAGTATCAATCGTCCGGTCGCAGGCCCGACGCACGACAAGGTCCTTCCTGTCGGCAAGCACCCGTTGCAGTTGTATTCAATGGGTACGCCGAACGGTGTCAAGGTCACCATCATGCTCGAGGAGCTGCTGGCGCTCGGCAAGCATGGAGCCGAATATGACGCACACCTGATTCGTATCAGCGAGGGTGACCAGTTCGGGTCCGGATTCGTCGAACTGAACCCGAACTCGAAGATACCGGCGCTGCTCGACAGGAGTGTCGAACCTCATCAACGGGTGTTCGAATCGGGCGCCATCCTGCTCTACCTGGCTGATAAATTCGCGGTTTACCTTCCGAAGGAACACGCCCGCCGCACCGAAGTGCTGTCATGGCTCTTCTGGCAGATGGGCAGTGCGCCCTATCTGGGCGGCGGCTTTGGGCACTTCTATGCCTATGCCCCCATGAAGATCGAGTACTGCATCGATCGGTTCACGATGGAAGTGAAACGGCAGCTGGACGTACTCGACCGACGGCTCGCCGACAACGCCTGGCTGGGTGGTGACGAGTATTCCATCGCCGACATCGCGGTTTGGCCCTGGTACGGATGGCTGGTATTGAACCGGGTGTATGAAGCTGCAGAATTCGTCGATGCTGCCTCGTATTCCCATGTGAATCGCTGGGCAGAGGCGATCGCTGAACGTCCTGCGGTCAAGCGCGGCGAGCGGGTCAATCGAAACTGGGGACCGGAAGAGACGCAGTTGCCGGAACGGCATGATGCCAGCGACTTCGCCCCTGCTCCGGGCTGAAGACTCCTGGAACCGATCGTCCTGACAACCTTCGTCGCGGTCGCGGAAACCGGATCTTTTTCGCAGGCGGCGGAACGGCTCTTCACGACGCAACCTGCGGTCAGCAAGCGCATCCGTTCACTCGAAGACGACCTTGGAGTCGCGCTTTTCGATCGGCTCGGCCGCGGCATCCGTCTGACCGAAGCCGGCGAAACCTTCCTCGTCAGCACTCGGCGAATTCTCGCCGACATGGCGACGAGTCGCGAAGAGGTTCGTTCCCTCAAGGATGCCGTCGGTGGTCGATTGCGACTCGGCACGAGCCATCACGTCGGCATACATCGACTGCCACCCGTGCTGAAGCTTTTCACGCAGCGTCATCCGGCGGTCGAACTCGATCTGCTCTTCATGGATTCGGAAAACGCGTGTGACGCCGTTGCCGAAGGCAGTCTCGAACTGGCCATCGTCACCTTGCCGGCCAATCCGGATGTCCAGTTGTCGACGTCGCTGGTCTGGCCGGATCCGCTGTGGATCGTCGCAGCGCCAGATCACCCGCTTGTAGATCAGGCCAACAATTCACGAGTGACACCTGCAATGCTGGTCGAACATCCCGCTGTTCTGCCTGCCCGGGGTACGGTCACCAGAAGCATCCTGTTCGACGCACTGGCGCCGATCGACGTCGCGATCGAGACATCGCTTGAGACGAACTACCTCGAGACCATCAAGATGATGGTCTCGGTCGGACTCGGCTGGAGTGCCTTGCCCGCCAGCATGGTCGATGGTGCCATTGTCGAACTGCCTGTCGAGGGGCTTACGATGCAACGACGACTTGGCTCGGTGACGCGCAAGGGACGAACGCTGAGCCGTGCAGCGAACGCGTTGCTCGATCTGTTGCGTTGACGGCGCGGGCGTGACTCTAAAGGCAGCGCTCGATGACCTCGACCGGATGAAGTGTTCCACGACGTGATCCGTCGCCGATCTGTTCGCTGCAACTGAAGCCGTTGGTGACGATCAGGGTGTCTTTCGTGGCGGCATCTATGGCGGGCTTCAACCGTCTCCGGAACAGCTTCTGCGCAATCGGACGCGTCTTCTCGCGCATGCCGTAGGTACCCGCCATGCCACAGCAACCGCTTTCGGGTTCGAGCAGAACATCGAAACAGAGGTTCATCCATGCCGCATCATCGGAACCGATGGCGGGCGCTCGATCGTGACAATGACGGTGGAGGATGCCGGCAGGCAAGGTTCGCGCGGGACGAATGCCGCGACCGCTGAGATGCCGCGTCAACGTCACCGTGCGGCTGGCGAGCTCCTGCGCTCTGGCATCGTCGGGAAAGAGTCGCATGAGCTCGTCGCGAAAGACCGACAGGCAGGACGGTTCCAGCACGACCACCTGTGCATCTTTAGGTAGCGACGGATAGAACACATCGAGCAACTCGCTTGCCTGAACACCCGCCTGATCGAGCATGCCGTACTCAAAGAGTGGCCGACCACAACAGAATCGGCCCCGTGCAACGCCAACCCGGGCACCACTAGACACCAGGGTCCGGATGGCAGCACTCAGCAAGTCGGGCCTGTAATGCGCATTGACACTGTCAGCCCACAGGATGACAACGTGATCAGCCACGTTACCGAACCAATGGAAGTGCTCGTCGCTGGACACGGCATCGCGTCTTGCCCGGCGCGCAAACGGCTCGCGTGCGAGCGGAGGCAACGGCTTGTCGGTAGACAAGCCGAGCAGTTGGCGTAGCAAGCGCCCGACAAAGCCCCGCTGCAGCAAGTTGATGAGCGGCGCGAAGGGTGCGGCCTTCGGCAAACTCGTGCCGATGCGGCCGAACACATGATGGTACAAGGGACGCCTGCGACCAGCATAATGCGCCGACATGAATTCCGCCTTCCAGGCAGCGATGTCGACTTGCGTCGGGCATTCGCTCTTGCAGGCCTTGCAAGACAGGCAATGCTCGAGTGAATCGGCCACGGCAACATTGTTCCAGCCGTCGGTTATGATCTCGCCGCGCACCAGCTCGTGCAACAGGTGTGCTCGCCCACGAGTCGAATGACGCTCTTCTCCAGTTGCCTGATAACTCGGGCACATGGCGCCGCTTGCGGCACGACACTTGCCCATGCCGATACACCGTTCTGTGGTGCGCCCGAAGCCACCGACATCGCCAATGAAATGCAAGCTTGTCACAACGCGGGAAGTTTCGTAGTCCGGCCCGAATCGCAGGTTCTCATCCATGCGAAAAGCATCGACGACCTTGCCGGGGTTCATGCGCCCATCGGGATCCCAGGCGCGCTTGAAACGCTCAAAAGCCGCGACGAGCTCCTCTCCATACATGATCGGCAGGAACTCCGCCTTGGCCTGTCCGTCCCCGTGTTCACCGGACAGCGAACCACCGAACTGCACGACCAGTTCGGCGATGTCGCGACTGAAGGCGCGCCAGCTCGCGACGCCGTCGTCGGTGCGGGTATCGAAGGTGATGCGCGCGTGAATGCAGCCATCGCCGAAGTGACCGTAAAGGCTTGTCGAATAGCCATAGCGTTCGATGAGCGCCTTGAAGGCACGCAGATAGTCACCCAGGCGTAACGGATCGACAGCGGTATCCTCCCAACCGACGATCGGATCGATACCGTCCGGTTCGAGACTCATCGACGTGGCTGATGCGCCTTGCTCGCGAATGCTCCAGAGTGCCGCGATGTCCGCGGTCTCGTTGACGCGAAGGACCGACGCAACCCGTTCCGACGCGTTCATGGCCGCTGCGAACGCTTCTCCTCGAGCGGCAAGCGAATACTCTTCGGGCGCCGCGATCTCCACCATCAGCCACGCCTTGCCCGCGGGCAACAGGGCGATCTCGTCACCCTTCAATTTCCGGTCGATAAGCCCGCCGACGATCGCCCAGTCGATACCCTCCATGGCAATCGGCTCGAACGGCAGAATCTCGGGCACACTGTCGCCCGCGTGAAAGATGTCCTCGAATCCCAGCACGAAGAGCTGCTTGAATTCCGGATTACGGATCAGGCGTACGCGTGCTTGCAGTATCGACACACAGGTTCCTTCGGAACCGACCAGCGCACGAGCTACATTGAAGCCGTTTTCCGGTAATAACTGATCGAGATTGAAGCCCGACACACGCCGCTTGATGGTCGGGAAGCGCTCACGGATTCTCGTCGCGTACTCGTTCCGCAACGCCACAAGCTCGGCGTAGATCGCGGCTTGTCGGTCACCCTTCGCCAGAATGCGCTCTAGCTCGACGTCCGACGTCTTGCCTACCCAGAAGCGCGCGCCGTCGGCTGTCAGTACCTCGAGAGCCTCGACATTCTCGACCGTCTTGCCGGCGAGCATGGAATGGGGCCCGCAGGAATTGTTGCCGATCATCCCGCCGAGCGTGCATCGACTGTGGGTCGCAGGGTCCGGACCGAAAGTGAGTCCGCTGCGCTCGGCCTGTGCCTTGAGCGCATCGCAGACCACACCCGGCTCGACCAGCGCCGTTCGCGAGTTCTCGTCGATCTTGAGGATCCGGTTCATGTGGCGCGAGCAGTCCAGCACGATGGCGGTATTGACGCACTGGCCGTTCTGCGACGTGCCGCCGCCCCGCATGAGCACGGGCAGTCCGTGCTGTCGGCAGAGTGCCGTCACCGCGACAATGTCGTCAGCGTCTCTTGGTGTCACGACACCGATCGGTATCTGCCGATAATTGGACGCATCACAGGCATAGAGCGCGAGTGCGGCTGCCGAGAAATCACAGTTCTCGGGCAACAGGCGCTCAAGCGCAGATTGGCAGGCGGCAACCGCCGGAGAGCTGTCAAGCATCGCTATCGGGCATCAGAGACAAGAGTGCATGCTTTGGCGTGGAATGCGCTAGTGTGCGGTGCGATCGAGAACGGTGCAACGAGACGCTTCAATCGTGGCAGGAAGGCGGGTGTGACAGGACATCAGACGTGACCAGACGACGCGTACTCGGCTGCGGAGTTGCTCTCGTCTGCGTGCTTGCAGGCTCTTCATTGATCGTTCAGCGCATTCACAGCCGGGATCAGGTCGTGTTGCTTGTCAACGCCAACGTCAATGCCGATGCGGCCCGGTCGGAATGCGTCGTACTGGTACACGGGCTCGCGCGAACAGTGTCATCTTTCGAGCCGCTGGCAGAAGCACTGCAGGCGGCCGGCTATGCCACGGTGAATGCCGGCTACCCCTCGACCCGGTTCAACGTGAAAGCCCTCGCCAAGCAGGTTTTTCCCCCGGCCCTCCAGGCATGTGACCGTATGTCGGCCGAGACCATCCATGTGGTGACGCATTCCCTCGGCGGCATCCTGCTACGTCAATTTCTCGCCCACCGTCCGGTAGCGAAGCTGGGACGCGTGGTCATGCTGGCGCCTCCGAACCAGGGTAGTGAGGTGGTCGACGCCCTGGTCGACGTACCGGGCTATGCCTGGCTCAACGGGCCAGCCGGCCTCGAACTCGGTACCGCGACGACTGCGCTGCCCAACCGACTCGGCGAATTGCAGGTCGATCTCGCCATCATCGCCGGGAGTGCATCGATCAATCTGATTCTCTCGCAGTGGCTTCCGAACCCCGATGACGGCAAGGTGTCGGTCTCGAACACACGCCTCGAAGGGATGTGCGGTTTTCTGGTGCTTGAAGTCTCGCATCCTTTCATCATGAAAGATCCGGAGGTCATTCGCGAGGTTCGATCGTGGCTCGCCGACGGTCGTTTCCTGTCAACTTCGGCCGAATACCCCGACTGCGACTCCCGTTAGGGTACCGAGAAGCGATACTCATCCTCGAACGTCTCGGTTGTTCCTCCGCTGACGACGCTCATCTGCACGCGGGAATCAACGTCCGACAGGACGCTCATGGACAGGCTCGAACCGTCGGCAAAGTCAGCCCGGAGTTCAGCTGTCGCACCGGTCGCCGTGGCACCACTCGCGCGCCCGTCGCGAACGATTTGCCCCCGTTTCACAAAGTTCGCAGTGCCATCGCCGAACTCCGGCGACGTGACTCGAGCGCTTCCGCCGAACCTGAGACTGCGGATCGGCTGGCAAGCGGCTTCGACGGCATCACGCGAGTTGTAGCGCGCATCCGAAAGCTCGTAGGTAGCAGATGCCACAGTCAGACGAACAGAAGAAAGATCCGTGTTGACGTTCACCAGCGTATCGGGTTGCCGCGGGCATCGTGCGTTATCGGTCCCGGCGGTGACCCGTACCGAAGTTCCGGCCAGTCGGACACTACCCTGTTGCGCGTGCGCAACCTGCAGGCCCCCGAAGACGAGCGACACCGTGCGGCTGCGCACACCCGGTCGGTCGGATGTATCGACACGGCGTTCGAGAACACCACTCAGCCGACGGCCGGTGATTCCGCAATCCGTGAACTCGAATCGGGTAATGGCAGGCCGACTCATTTGCTCGAGCGTGACCGATACCCGACCACCTTCCGCGCAATTCAGGCGCGTACTGCCGACAATGACAGGCGCTGGCAACAGCGCTATATCGTCATCAACGTCGAGATAGAGCGACAGGTAACTTGCCGAGACAAGCCCGTTGGCAAGATCGCGAACCGTCAGGTAACCCAGACGCGCAAGCGTGTCTGCACCGGGGCTGTCAGGAGGCGCAGGCTCCGCTGGTGGCGGTACCTGCACCGGCGGATCAGGCGGGACGGACGGGCCTTGCCCGCCTGTGGGCATCGTGGCCACAATGCGCGAAGGGGCCGAACGGGTTCCGTTCCTGCCAACAGCGACGACGATATAGACATGTCGCGCACCTGGCTGCAGGCCGCTCTCGACAAGGCTGGTAGCGCCGGTTTCTGCAATGACTTCGCCATCACGTGAAATCTCGTAGCGCACACCAAACTGCGCCGAACGTGTCCATGCCAGCCCAAGAGCCGTGGATGAGTACAGGTTGATGCGCAAGCCTGTCGGCGCCGGGAAGGAACCCGGAACATGGGGCGTTTCGAGCGTCGTGAGCGCCGCACCCGAACGCTGCCCGACCGTATCAATGGCAACTACGCGATAGTCGTAGCTTTGCCCGGGTTGCAGTTCGGTATCGACGTAGCTGAGTCGATCTGCAACGGCAAGCACGACACCGTTTCGCGTGACCTCGTAGGCACGCACGCCATTGTCATCTGTCGATCGCTGCCAGGAAAGCGCTCCCGCTGTACCGCTGTATGCGCGGGATATCAGCGCATCTGGCGTTGTCGGCGGGCCATCGCCAGACTGTCCGTAAGCGGCCGTGACAGCACCGAGGAGCAGCGGCAAACCAAGCCTGCGCAGTCGCATCGGAAGATCTCCCTGATCTTTGCCAAGGCGATCAGCCTACCAGTGTTCAGCCCCGCAAACCTGTCAAAACGGAATATCGTCATCGAAGTCGCCGCTGGCGGGCGCTGACGCGGGGGCCGGAGCAGTTTGCTCGCCTGGACCACTGCTCTGCTCACCCTCGGTTCGACCCACACGCCAGGCTTGCAGATTGGTGAAATACTTGCCGTTCCACTCGCGCCCGCGCAAGTCGAAATCGACGGCGATCTCGTCGCCCTCGTCATAACCGTCGATGAGGTTGCACTTGTCCTGCACCAGCTGAAACTTGACCATCTGCGGATACTGCCCGTCAGCCACCTCGATGACGAACTCGCGTGCCTGGAACGACGCTGTCTTCTGCTCGGTGTCGTAGATCTTGTGTAGCTTGCCTTCGGCCTTGTATGCCATGTGAGTCGGTCCGTGTTCTGTTCTGTTGGATTCTGCCCGGCTCAGCGCGGCGCTGAAGCGGGTATGACGGGCGCTGTTATCGACGCACGCCCGTTCTGGGCAACATGCCGAAGCGCATGATCGAGCAGGACGAGCGCCATCATCGCCTCGGCGATGGGCGTTGCGCGAATGCCAACGCAGGGATCATGACGCCCGGTGGTGACGACCTCGATCTCGTTACCGTGAACATCGACGCTTGCACCGGGAATACGCACGCTGGAGGTCGGTTTCAGAGCAAGCGCGGCGCGCACGATCTGCCCTGACGAGATACCGCCGAGGACACCGCCGGCGTGATTCGAGAGAAAGCCTGCTCGGGTGATCTCATCGCGATGTTCCGTGCCGCGCTGGGTCACCGCAGCGAAGCCTGCACCGATTTCCACCCCCTTGACGGCATTGATGCTCATGAGCGCGTGCGCGAGATCGGCATCGAGCCTGTCGAAGACTGGCTCGCCCCATCCTGCCGGCACGCCAGTCGCCTCGACCTCGACCTTCGCGCCGATCGAATCACCCTCCTTCGAGAGTTTCTTCATGTACGTCTCGAGCTCGACCACCTGATCTGCATTCGGCCAGAAGAAAGCATTCCGCTCGGCCTCGGCAAGATCGAAGCCGGTGCGTTCGAGCACGATCGGGCCAAGTTGCGAGAGATAGCCGTGCACCTCCGTACCGTGATGGGCAGCGAGCACCGCCTTGGCGATAGCGCCTGCGGCCACGCGCATGGCCGTCTCTCGTGCCGAGGAACGACCGCCGCCGCGATAGTCGCGCACACCGTACTTTCGCGCGTAGGTGTAATCCGCGTGCGCCGGTCGGAACTGCTCCTTGATCTTGTCGTAGTCGCGCGAGCGCTGGTCGGCGTTACGGATCAGCAAACCGATCGGTGTGCCCGTGGTCACACCCTCGAACACACCTGAGAGAATCTCGACCTCGTCAGCCTCACGGCGTTGCGTCACCCAACGGCTCTGGCCAGGCTTTCGCCGGTCGAGATCGGCCTGCAGATCGTGGCTCGACAACGGAATGGCGGGCGGACACCCGTCCACGATACAGCCGAGCGCAGGGCCGTGACTCTCCCCGAACGAGGTGACCGTGAAAAGCTTGCCGAACGAGTTGCCTGCCATGGCAGGAGTATACCGCGCGCCATCAGCCTGACGCCGACTATCGACTCCGCTCGACCGCCTGAACGTTACGCAGCTGACTGAGTCGATCCATCACCGTGGTAAGCCGGCTGACATCATCGACGTGCAGACCGATCGTCATCTCGGCCATCTGCTCGACCGGGTCACTGCGCGTGTTCACGGACACCACATCGACATCCTGACTTGCGAGCAGGGTCGACACATCACGCAACAAGCCTTGCCGATCGAAGGCATGAATACGGATATCGACGTGGTAGCGAGTGCCGCGCTCCTCGCCCCAGCTCACATCGATCATGCGAGCGCGCTCCGCGTCGGGCAGGTTCAGCATGTTGCCGCAGTCCCCACGGTGAATCGTCACCCCCTTGCCACGTGTGATGAAGCCGACGATCGTGTCGTACGGTACCGGTTGGCAGCAGCCGGCAATTTGCGTCAGGAGATTCCCGACGCCGCGCACACGCACCGCGTCCCCACCCTCGTTGCGTGCGTGCGTGCCCGCAGGCGATGCTGTCAGCACCGGCGGCGGCAGCACCGGTTCGAGCAGATAGTCGATCGCACCGACAATCTGCTGCAGGGACACATCGTTACGCCCGATGGCGGCGTAGAGGTCCATCGGCTTGTCGACTTTCAGGCGACGCATCAACTTTTCGATCGGCACGGACGTCGCGCGCAATCGCTTCAACTCGCGTTCGAGAATGTTGCGGCCTGCGGCAACATGTTGAGCATGATCCTGTGCATTGAAGAATGCACGTACCTTGCTCCGCGCCCGACTGCTGGCGAGATAGCCTAGCGAGCGATTCAGCCAGTCGCGGCTCGGGGCCGGTTCACGGGTGGTCAGCACTTCGACCCGTTCACCGTTTTGCAGTACATAGCCCAAGGGCACGATGCGTCCATCGACCTTGGCGCCACGGCATCGGTGCCCGATCTCGGAATGAATGTGGTAGGCGAAATCCAGCGGGGTCGCGCCGCCCACCAGATCGATGACTTCGCCCTTCGGCGTGAAGACGTACACCCGATGGGCATCGAGCTGCTGCGAAAAGCCCTCGACGAGCTGATCGTTGTCACTGTCGTCCAGCAACTGGCGGAGCGTGTTGATGCTCTTCTGCAGATTGACGTCGACCGGGCTGCCTTCCTTGTAGGCCCAGTGCGCGGCAATGCCGTTTTCCGCATGTTCGTTCATGGCGCGCGTGCGAATCTGGATCTCGACGGGCTTGCCGCTCGGGCCGATGACGGCCGTATGCAAAGAGCGGTAGCCGTTGCCCTTCGGGTTGGCGATGTAGTCGTCGAATTCGTGCACGATCGGTTGCCAGACGCTGTGCACGATACCGAGTACGCCATAGCACTGCTGCACATCCTCGACGAGCACGCGAACCGCGCGTACGTCGAACAGATCGTCAAACTGAAGCTGCTTGGCCCGCATCTTCTTGTAGATGCTGTAGATGTGCTTCGGCCGACCGAAGACGTGCGCATCATTGAATCCAGCTTCGCGGACACGCCGTTCGAGCGCCGCCACGAAATCGCTGACATAAGCTTCCCGGGAAGCTCGATTCTCCTCGAGCGACCTGGCGACCCGCTTGTAGGCGGTAGGCTCGACAATGCGAAAAGCCACATCCTCGAGTTCCCACTTGAGCTGCCCGAGGCCGAGCCGATTGGCAAGCGGCGCGTAGATGGCGAGCGTTTCGCGCGCAACGTCGACCCGATCAGCTTCATCGCTCTTGGCCAACCGGTACAGGCGCTGGGTTCGATAGGCGAGTTTGACCAGCACGACGCGAATGTCCTCCACCATGGAGAGCACCATGCGTCGCAAGGTCTCGGCCTGCTCGCCGGCTCGGTCGCCCGCACCCTCGACACCGACAAACGCTGCATCCTGCATGGTCAGCTGATTGAGCCAGCGCACACCGCTGGTCAGGGTCGCGACCTCCTGTCCGAACCGCTCGTGAATCATCTCGATGGGATGCTCGCGAATGGAGACATCCGTTCCGAACAAGGCGGAAATGATGATCGGCGTGTCGGCTCGCATGCCTTTCAACTGCAGACTGACGGCCAGTGCATCGGAATAGCGGGTGGGCATTTCGCGAATCGACCAGGCCAGCTCGACGGCATGCCGCAAGCTGACCACCTGATTGCGCGTACAGCCTTCGGCAAGCACAGCATGCACCGAATCGATCGATGCGAGCAGCGGTTCATCGAGGCTGAAGGCGTGTCGCACGCTACCCTCCTGAAAACATGTCAGACACCGTGTCGCAGCGCCACGATAGGCGGTGTGTGCAACACGCTACGCGTTGCCAGATAGCCGGCCGCCGCGATACCGATCGCGCCACCGACGACGCCGATGATCCACATCCACGGATTCACCACGTACGGCAACTCGAACACGTAGTGACTGAGCGCCCATGCGATGACGCTCGCGAAGGCCGCCGCCAGCAGCCCGGCGATGGCACCGAGTATCAGGAATTCGACCACGACGGCCTGTCGGACCTGGGCGTGCGAAGCGCCAAGCGCACGTAACAGCGCAGACTCGCGAATGCGTTCCGTCTGACTGCTTTGCACCGCCGCCAGCAGCACGCAGACCCCTGCCAGAAGCGTGAACAGGAAGACATACTCGACCGCCAACGAAGCCCGGTCCATCAGCGCCTTGATTCTCACGACGATGGCGCCGATGTCGATCGTCGCAATGCCCGGGAATTCGCGCACCCACCCGGATGTGGCTTGTGAAAACGGGACCTCGGTATGGAAGCTCGTGACCCAGGTTGCCGGTTCCAGGGCGAGCATCGCCGGGGTACCGATGACGAAGAAGTTGACATTGAAGGACTCCCAGTCGACTTTTCTCAGGTTGGCGATCGTCGACTCGATCTCGACGCCTGCAATCCTGAAGGTCAGCGAATCGCCCACCGTGAAGCCGCGTTCGGCGGCCCACTCCTCCTCGATCGAGACAAGCGCCGGTGCGCTGCCGTCCGTCGCCCACCAATCCCCCTCGACGATCTCGTTTCCGGCCGGAAGTTCGTTTGCGTACGAAAGGTTGTATTCGCGCCGAGCACGCCGTTGCTGACGCTCGTCCCCTTCGTCGACGAGCACCGGCACATCGTTATGGGCAACCAGCCGTGCCCGGACCATCGGCGCGATGTCGGGCGGAACGATACCTTGTGATGCAAGCCTTGCCGCGAACGGCTCGACCTGCTCTTTCTGGATGTTGACGACAAAGACGTTCGGCGCGTTCGGTGGCAGCTCCTGCTCCCACGCTGCCAGCAGGTCCACGCGCACGATCGAGATCAGCAACAACGCCATGATCCCCATCGCGAACGCCGCCAGTTGCACGATACTGCTGCCGGCACGTCGTTCAAGACCCGCAACGCTGAGCCGATTGCGTCGCCCGGCGAGCGCGCGAACGCCCTTGATGATCCAGCGTCCGGAAAGTCCGAACACGGACAGCATGATCACGACCCCGAACACGACGATCGCCGACAGGACGATATCGCGCGACAACAACAGGACGACGGCATAGGTAGCGAGCAGCCCGAACACGATGGCCAGAATCGAACTGCCGCCCAATGTGCCGAAATCGCGCCGGAGCACCCGCATGACATTGACCCGCCCCGCACGCAACACAGGCAAGAGACCAAAGCCTGCCAACGACACGAACGCCGTCAGCGCGCCGACGAGCGGCGCCATGAAGCCCGGTGGCGGCAAGACCAGCCCGAACCAGCCGGCGAGCAGGCGGGCCAACAGCAATTGCGCGAACCAGCCGATCACGACGCCGATGACAGAGGCGAGCAAGGCGATGGCGACAAGTCGCAACACCAACCAGACGATTACGTCGCGACGACTCGCTCCCAGTGTGCGCATCACCGCACTGGCATCGGCCTGACGCTGCGCAAAGTGGCGGACCGCGAGGGCGATGGCAGCACCGGCCAGAAGCACGGTCACGACCGAGGCAAGTCCGAGGAATTGCCGCGCTCGATCCAGCGCACGCTGCATTTGCGGGCTGCCTTCACGCACATCCTGAACGCGGACTTCCCCCGCCAGCGTATCGTCGATCCAGTTCCGCATGCCATCGAGTGCGCCCCTCTCGCCTGCCATCAGCAAGGTGAATCGGGCACGGCTTCCCGGACCCAGCAAGGCAGCCCGCTCGAGGTCCTGCTCGTTCATCATCACTCGTGGCGCGAATTCGAAGGCGTTCTCGCCCCGATCCGGCTCGAAATCGATCAGTCGTGTGACGCGGAAGTCAGTTGCTCCCAAGGTCAGCGAATCGCCGGCTTCGAGTGCGAGGGCCGATTGCAGTTGCGGATCGATCCAGACCGTGCCCGAGGCGGGCGCTGTACTGGCGAGCTCGCCTGGCACCGCACCGTCGGCAGGCGCTGCGGCAACACGCTCGACTTGCGTCGGATCGTCGAGCGGCATGAGGCGTAAGGCCCCGCGCAGCGGGTAGCCGTCACTGATCGCCTTGACGGCCACCAGCTGCGACTCATCGGCGTCATTCACGACGACGCTCGGGAAGCGCGTGTGACGCGCCGTCCACAGTCCTCTTGCGCCTGCTTCGGGTTCGAGCGTTTCAGGCAGAGCGAGGCCCGAGGTAGCGAGCATGTCGGCAGCCAGTACATCGGCGGCCTGACGTTCGACGGCGCGGCCGATACGATCGGTGAAGAAGCCGACCGCCGTGACCGAGGCCACGGCGACGACCAGGGCAAGCGCCAGCACCCGAAGTTCGCCGGCCGAACGATCACGGGCGAGCGAGCGCCAGGCGAAGCGAAGCTGCGTCGAGGTATTCAAGATGCGCGGGCGAGTTCGCCCGACAGACGTCCACCTTGCATCGTCAGCCGTCGATCGCAGCGTTCGGCGAGCGCGCTATCGTGTGTGATCAGCACCAGCGCCGAGTCGAGTCGCTCGCGCAGTGAGAACATCAGTTCGATGATCTTGTTGCCGGTATCAGCATCGAGATTGCCGGTTGGCTCGTCCGCAAACAGCAGACTGGGCTGTGCGACAAATGCACGCGCCAGCGCGACACGCTGCTGTTCGCCGCCGGACAGTTGCAGCGGATGGTGGCCAGCGCGGTGCGACAGGCCGACATCATCAAGCATGCTCGCTGCCCGACGGCTCGCGTCTGCAACACCCGCAAGCTCCAGTGGAAGCATGACGTTCTCGAGCGCCGACAAACCGGGCAGCAGCTGAAAGTTCTGAAACACGAAGCCGACGCGGCCGGCGCGCAGACCCGAGCGCGCGTCCTCGTCGAGCGCAGCGAGATCCTGGTCGAGCAACGTGACGCGACCGCTTGTCGGTGAGTCGAGACCCGCGAGAATGCCGAGCAAAGTGGACTTCCCCGAACCGGAGGGGCCGACGATCGCCGTCGCGTCGCCTCGGCACACGGACATGTCGACGTCTTGAAGGATAGTCAGTTCGCCTTCAGGTCCGTCGACCCGTTTGCTGACCGAATCGGCAACCAGAACCGTGGTCGAATCGCTCATGGGAACCGTTGTCTGTTTAATCGTTCCATACTGGGGACTCTCGACGGATCGGACAAGCAATGTCACGACTGAACACTTTCGCCGCCCTATCACTATCGCTCGGCGTCAGCCTGATGACACTCTCGGGTCAGAGCTTCGCGCTGACGGGAATGGTCATCGGCGACAGCATCAGCGCCGCGTATGGCATTGCCGAGGAGGACGGCTGGGTTGCCCTGGCGGAAGAACGCCTACAGGCGATCGACCCGGACATCGAGCTGGTCAACGCGAGCATCAGTGGCGATACCACCGACGGCGGTCTGCGCCGGCTACCGAATGCGATCGAGCGCTTCGAACCGGATTTCGTGATCATAGAACTCGGTGGCAATGACGGGCTGCGAGGTTACCCACCAAAGGCCATGCGCCAAAACCTCGAGAGCATGGCGACACTCGCGAAAGAGGCCGGTGCGGAAGTACTGTTTCTCGGCATGATGATTCCCTCGAATTACGGTGCGGCCTACACACAGCAGTTCAGTGAAGCCTTCACTCTGGCGGCAGAGTCGACCGGCAGCGATTTGCTGCCTTTCCTTTTGGAACCCATTGCAACCGACCGTGGCAACTTCCAGCGCGATGGCATTCACCCCACGGCCGAGGCGCAGCCGTTGCTGGTCGAGCATGTCATGCCCTTGCTACAGGCGATGGTCGAGCGACTGGCTACGGCCGCGACCAGCGAAAGCGACGGGGACGGGGACGGGGACGGGGACGGGGACGGGACCTGAGACGGGTTCGAAGCCGGGGAACGCGAGGGCGAATCCGCCGGCGCGGGTCAGTATTTCGAGATACCGTGAATGACTTCGGTATTCGATCGTTCGAACACCTCGTCAGGCACGAAAAAATCTGCCATCAAGGCTTTCGCACCGGGGTGCTGATAAGACGAGAAGTCACTGACGCCATCCTCGATCAGGACTTCTTCGTCGATGAAGAAATTCCCGGTACAGGTTCGCGGATCGCGCACCATGATCGCGTGTGCGGCGTCGGCGACGATCGTGGGCAGTCGACTCATGCGTGCCATGCGATCGTCTCCGAGCACGTTCCTGACGGCGGCGGTATCGATAGCCGTCAGTGGCCAGAGGGCGTTCACGCCGACACCCTGCTCCCGAAACTCCTCCGCCATGCCCAGGACACAAAGCGACATGCCGTATTTCGCCATGGTGTAGGCGACGTGTCCCTTGAACCAGAGTGGGCGCATGTCGAGCGGTGGCGACAGGTTGAGGATATGTGCATGTGATGACTTCAACAGGTGCGGCAGGGCCTTCTGCGAAACCATGAAGGTGCCGCGGGCGTTGATGCTGTTCATCAGGTCATAGCGCTTCATCGGTGTATCGAGCGTACCGGTCAGCGAAATCGCGCTGGCGTTGTTGATACAGATATCGATACCACCGAAAGCGGCGACGGTCTGTCCGATAGCGGCATCAACCTGCTCTTCGTGGCGGATGTCGCAGAGCAGCGGCAAGGCCTTGCCACCGGCGGCCTCGATCTCCTCGGCAGCGGTGTAGACCGTTCCGGGCAATGAAGGATGCGCCTCGGCAGTCTTTGCCGCGATGGCCACATTGGCTCCGTCCGCCGCCGCGCGTTTGGCGATCGCCAGACCGATCCCACGACTTCCGCCGGACATGAAGATCGTCTTGTTTGCCAGTGACATGACCTCGTTCTCTCCATCGTGGTGTTGGTGGAGCATACACGCGGGGAACCACCGGCCTCGGTACCCTGTCGTACTGCGCAAGCGATACAGAGCAAGCAGCATGGCCAGACGCGAGAAATTCGAATTTCCCGGCCACGATGGCGATCGGCTTGCAGGTCTGCTCGAACTGCCGGAAGCGAAGCCTCGCGCCACTGCCCTGTTCGCGCACTGCTTTACCTGCGGCAAAGATGTCATCGGCGCGTCGCGAATCTCGCGGGCGCTCGTGGCCCGAGGGTATGCCGTGATGCGCTTCGATTTCACCGGACTCGGCAACAGTGACGGCGACTTCGCAAACACCAATTTCAGTTCGAATGTCCAGGATCTCGTTGCTGCCGCCAACCACCTTCGCGAACGCGGTCAAGCACCCTCCTTGCTGGTCGGGCACAGTCTCGGCGGGACAGCCGTGCTGGCGGCGGTGCGACAAGTACCGGAATGCCGTGCGGTGGTAACCATCGGATCGCCCGCCGATGCGCAACACGTATCCGCGCAATTCGGCGCCGACATCGAGAACATCCGGAGTCAGGGCGAAGCCAACGTCAGCCTGGCTGGTCGTCCGTTCACGATTCGCAAGCAGTTTCTGGACGATATCAAAAAGTCCTCGACCGAACACCTGCCGCGAATTGGCGCAGCGTTGCTGGTGTTGCATGCACCGCTCGACGCAATCGTGCCGGTCTCGGAAGCGAGCCGCCTGTTCAGCGCGGCAAAGCACCCGAAGAGCTTCATCGGCCTCGACGGTGCCGATCATCTGCTGACGCGTGCCGCCGACGCCACCTGGGTCGCCGATCTGATTTCTTCCTGGGCGGCGCGTTACATC